>Ga0182742_1000274_pt1 | contig 92621 bp, 85 predicted proteins | sample eDN5th37CBELigMG_FD_128880 | JGI IMG/M metagenome (GOLD analysis project Ga0182742, IMG submission 128880) | Enriched Miracle-Growth compost microbial communities from Emeryville, California, USA - eDNA 5th pass 37_C BE-Lig MG (version 2)... ...
AATCAGCTCCGCCACGGCTCTGTAGAACACCGGCGGAATGACACTATCCACCGAGACTTGCGCAAACATTGAGCGTGCGAGGGGCGGATCCTCGAAAACAGGTATTCCGTTCTCCTCGGCGATCTCGCGAATCTTGAGCGCGACGAGGTCCTGGCCCTTGGCGACGACCACCGGCGCGTCGCCCTCTTCCCGCACATAGCGCAGCGCGACGGCAAAGTGCGTCGGGTTGGCGATGACGAGCGTGGCGCGCGGCACGGCCGTCATCATGCGGCGGCGGGCACGGTCACGCTGGATCGAGCGCATGCGGGCCTTGACGATCGGGTCGCCTTGCGACTGCTTCATTTCCTCCTTCACTTCCTGCTTCGTCATCATGAGCTGGGTGAACCAGTGATGCCGCGTCCAGGCGAAGTCGATGCCGGCGATCAGCGCGGTGGCGAAGAGGATGATCAGGAGAACCTTGTTGACGTCCGCGCTCATCATGTAGATGAGCGCCGCCGGCTCGGAGAACATCGTGTCGAGCGTGGCGAAATAGTTGCCGCGCATGGCCAGCGCCACGACCAGCGAGACGAGGAGGATCTTGATCAGCGACTTGCCGAATTCCACGAGACCCTGTTTGCCGAAGAGACGGCCGAGGCCCTTCATCGGATTGAGGCGGGAAATCTGCGGGCGCACCCGCTCCAGCACCGGGCTCGGCAGGTTCTGGAACACCGACGATGCGATGCCGAACAGCATCATCATGGCAAGAATGGGCAGCAGCAGCCTTCCGGCCTCCCAGCCGAGATGGCGGAAGATGGCGATGACGTCGGTGCCGCTCCTGAGATTCCAGGCTTCCGGCTGCTCGAAGAAGTCGCGCAGCGTCTCGTTCATGCGGGCGACACCGCCCGGCAGGAAAAAGACGAGGAAGAGATAGATCGCCAGCGTCGAGGCGAAGATCGTGATCTCGCGCGAGAAGGGCGTGTTGCCCTTGTCCATCGCGTCGCGGATTTTCTTCTCGGTCGGAAGTTCTGTTTTGCTGTCCTTGTCGTCGTCCGACACGTCGCGCTCCCCGGCGGCCAACGCCAGCCAAAACAAACGGCCCGAACCCCCTTTTCCGGAGATTCGGGCCGCAGATACGCTCCGCCTGTGGCGTTACCGTGTCAAGCTGGATCAGGCCGCAGCACGCTCCTCGGCCTTCTCCTTCAACTGGATTTGTCCGGCCGCGGCCAGGCGAATGGCTTCCTGCGTGATCGAGCGGCGGGCGATCGCCACTTCGCGCGGATTTACGCCCTGGTCGCCGGCGGCAAGGTCGGATTCGATCATGCGGCGCTGACGGGCACCGATCGAGGAGAGGACCGATTCGCGCAATTCCATCGACGTGCCGCGCAACGCGGCCGTGATGATGTCGCCGGACACGTCGTTGAACAGCGACACGCGGCTTCTCTGCGGCATGTAGAGCACATCCTCGAAGAGGAAGATCTTCGGACGGACCTTCTTGACCGATTCGGTGGAGACCGTTTCGAGCGAGGCGAGCATTTCGTCGACCTGCGATTTCTCCAGCTCGTTCATGAGGTCAGCGACCTTGTTGGAGCCGATCGAATTGCGCTCCGCATCCAGCGCGTTGATCATCTCGATGACGCGGGCCTCGACGATGGCGGTGGCCTTGGGGCTCGCCTCCTTGAGGTTGACGGTCCGGTTGATGATGTCCGCGCGGTGTTCGTCCGGGATTTCCAGGAGCACCTTGGCGCCGAAGGCGGAGGGCATCATGGACAGGATATAGGCGATGGTCTGCGGGTGCTCGTTGAGCAGGAACTTTGCGACGAAGACCGGATCGGCGTCCTGCAGGCGATCCCAGATCGTCGTCTCATAGGCCTGGAAGGCGGCGCGGCGGCCGAGAAGACCGTCCACCTCGTCCGGCGTCAGGCCCTCTTCGAGAATGCCTTCCATCATCTTGGCATTGTCCATCAGGCCCGCACCCTCGGTGAAGAGGTCCTCGAACTCGTTGACGAGATCTATCAGTTCATGCGGCGGGATGGCGCGGAGCGTCTGCGCGGAGGCGATGATCGCCTGAAGCTCGCTCTGGGTGAAATATTTCAGCAGCTTGCCGGCAACGCCCTTGCCCATGGCGAGAAGGACGGCTGCTGCCTTCTCGACCTGCGTCAGCGGCGCTGCGACCGCCGTGGAGGTGCCGAAATTTTCGAAATCCATCATGGATCATCCCCCTGAAACCTGAACCGGTATCAGATCTTGCGTGTACTCTTCACTTCGATGAGCTTGACCCCGAAGCGGGTGTCGTCGTTTTCAAGAACCGTGATCTCGCCGCGGCCGATGATGCGGCCGTTGACCATGACCTCGACGGGCTCGCCGATGCGGCGGTCGAGCGCGATCGTGGCGCCTTCGCTGAGATTCATGAGGCTGGAGACCTGCATCTGGGAGGAGCCCAGGACGATCTGCAGATCGATCGGGATATCCATGATGAGGTCTAGATTGGCTTCCATGGCGCTGCCCGGCCGGGGCGGTTCGCCAAGATCGGCACCGAAATCGCCGGCGCCGCCGAAGTCGGAACCGCCGAAGCCGGCACCCGCGCCGAAATCCGGGGCGGCCGCCCCTGCACCGAAATCGCCGCCGAAGGCGGCAAGCGGGTCGTCCGCGGTCGCCGGCAGGTCGAGGCCGGTTGCATCCTTCTGAATAACGCCGCGCAGGTCGTCGATCGCCTGCTCCAGTTCCTGGTCGCCCGCGCTGATGGAAGACGTCATGTCGTCGAGGGGTGTTTTCTTCGGTGCCATAAGACCACTATTCCATTCGAAACTTGCCTGAGGCGTGCCGCAAGGCAGGCTTCAGGCCTGAATTATCCCATGAGGTGCTGGAGGATGTCGTCCTCCGAGCCGTAGGTATCCTTGACGCGAACCGTGTAGCGGGCGCCGGAACGGCCGAACTCGCAGACATAGAGGTTGCGGCCGTTCGCGTTCACCTCCACGCGCACGTCGCCGCCCTCGTTGAACGGGATGATGTCGCCGGCCTGCAGGCGGCTGATCGTGTCGAGAGTCTGCGCCTCCAGGCGGATGCGCGCCTCCAGCGTCACCTTGGAGCGGCGTACCTGCTCGGCGAGCTGTTCGCTCCACTCCGCGCCGACCTTGGACGCGTTGGCGGGTTTCGGCGTGGTGATGACCGATTTGAGAAGAACGCTCTGCGGCACGACGACGTGGAAGGTCGAGAGCACCGGCCCGATGCCGACGGCCATGTTGACCATGGCGACGAAGGTCTCCTGTGAGCCGTCTTCCGGCACCTTGCGGGTCTCTATGTTATGCGCCGCGCCGAGGTAGGGATCGGCGGCGCCGGTGCCCGCGACGGCGGACTTCAGCACGCCGGAGATCCGGTCGAACATCATGGCGGCAAGGTCGAGCTCGATCTTGGAAAGCGGACGGGCTTCTGGGTCCTCGACCGAATCGCTGACGGCGCCGAGCATGTTCTCGACGAGCGCGATGATCATGGGGCTGTCGCAAAGCAGCGTGAAACGATCGCACCAGTCGCGCAGCCCCGCATCGCAGCAGGCCATGGCGCCGCCGAGACCATCGACGAGCGGACCATATTTGCCCACCTCGAAGCCGGCATAGGAGACCGCCACCTCGAATCCCAGCTCGCTTTCCAGGATGTCCGGCAGGAATTCGGCGAAGACCTCGCCGAGGCTGGCGCAGATCCTGGCGATCGTCGCCTGATCGCCGAGCCTGCCGGTAAGGCGGGCAAGCACGATCGGGTCGATGGTGGAGGACTGGGTCACGCGTGCTTCCCTCATGTCAGGCAGCCTTCGAGCCGCCGCCGGGATTCATCATTTCCTGCTCCACCGCGTCGATCGACGGGCGCTCGTAGGAGGAGATGGTCTTGCGGCCGTATTCCAGCGCCACCTGCGGCACGGAGCCGTTCATGTAGGCAAGGAGCGTCTGCTTCACGATGATGTAGAGCCGGTTCTGTTTCTCGCGCACCACCTTGATATTGGCGGTGACCGGCGTGACGACCGAATAGGACAGGAACACGCCGAGCAGGGTGCCGACGAGGGCGGCGGCGATCTTGCCGCCGAGGATCTCCGGGCTCTCGTTGATGGCGCCCATGGCCTTGATGACGCCGAGAACGGCCGCAACGATACCGATGGCCGGGAAGGCGTCGCTCATCGTGTTGAGCGCGACATAGGGCTTCATCTTGTCGCGCGTGATCGTCTGGATTTCCTCGTCCATCAGCGCCTCGATCTCGTGGCTGCGGGCATTGCCGATGATGATGAGGCGAACATAGTCGCAGATGAAGGCCGTCAGTTCCTTGTTGGCGAGCACCGTCGGGGCGGCCTGGAAGATCGGCGATTCGGCTGGATTGTCGATATGGGCCTCGATCTCGTTGCGCGACTTGGTGCGCAGGTCCCGCATCAGGCTGTAGAGCACGCCGAGCGTATCGAGATAGTGGCGCTCCTTCGGAACCTTGTGCTTGAACGCCTCGCCGAGCGCCTTTCCGGTCTCCTTGATCACCTTCATCGTATTGGCCACGATGAAGCCTCCGACGCCCGCGCCGCCGATGATCATGAGCTCGAAGGGCTGGTTGAGCACTTCCAGATGACCACCCATGGCCATGTAGCCGCCGAGGACGCAGCCGAAGGTAACGATTAGACCGATGATGATGTTCATGAGCGCAGGTGTCCCGACACAATTCTGACCCTTCCGGAAATACGGTTCCAGCCTTGCGTGAAGCTGTACCTAACGGCGGGTTTACGGATCAGGTTCGCGCAAGCAAAAGCCGCGAGGATCACGATTCAAAACGGACATTCGCGTCCTCATCGCACCTGATCGGCGGTTATCGTGACGACCACCTATACGAGCTACAAGTTGATTTCCTCCGACCTCCAGACGTCGCTGAAGCGCGTTTCGGAGCAGCCGGACGTCAAGCGCGAGACGGAATACTATCTTTCCAAGATCGGCAGCGTGAAGACGATCGACGCGTTCTTCGCCGACAGCCGGCTTTATAATTATGCGATGAAGGCGCACGGGCTGGAGGACATGGCCTATGCCAAGGCCTTCATGCGCAAGGTGCTGACGGAGGGCGTCGACGACAAGGACGCCTTCGCCAACCAGCTGACGGACACGCGCTACAAGGAACTGGCCGAATCGCTCAATTTCGCCAGGCACGGCGAGCTTGCCACCACCTTCGAGCGCGCCCAGAAGGGCGTCGTCGAGAAATACACCCGCCAGACGCTGGAAGTGAGCGCCGGCGAGGACAATACCGGCGTGCGCCTGGCGCTCTATTTCGAGCGCATGGCCTCCTCCATCACCTCCGGCTATTCCATCATCGCCGACGATGCGCTGGCGCAGGTGGTGCGCACCGCCCTTCAGCTTCCGCCGGAATTCGCCGCGACCGATATCGACCGCCAGGCGGCCCACTACGAGCGGGTACTCGACCTTGAGGATTTCAAGGGTCCGGCCAAGACCGGCACGTTCCTCGAGCGCTTCACCGCGATGTGGGAGCTGGAGAACCCGACCGGCAGCTACGATCCGCTGACCGTCTTCCAGTCATCGAGCGTCACCGGCATTTCGACGGATCTCCTGATCTCCATCAACAACCTGAAACTCGGAGGTCGCTGACATGCAGACCGGGCTCTATGTATCGCTTTCGTCCCAGCTTGCGCTCGACCGCCGCCTGACGACGCTTGCCGACAATGTCGCCAATTCGACGACGGTCGGCTTTCGCGCCACGGAAGTGAAGTTCAACCAGGTGGTCAGCGACCAGAAGGTCGCCGATGTCGCCTTCGTTTCGCAGGGCAACGAATTCCTCTCGACCCATAGCGGCGGCATCACCGAGACGGGCGGCACGCTCGATTTCGCCATCAAGGGCGATGCCTGGTTTCAGGTCGAGACGCCTTCCGGCCCGACGCTGACCCGCGACGGACGCTTCACGCTCACCGATGCCGGCGAACTGGTGACGCTGAACGGCTATTCCGTGCTCGATGCCGGCGGCGGGCCGATCCAGATCGATGCGGACGAAGGCCCGATCCAGCTCAGCGCCGACGGCCAGCTCAACCAGAACGGTCGGCCGGTCGCCGCTCTCGGCCTGTTCTCGGCGGACCTTTCCGGCGGCTTTACCCGGGCCGGCAACAGCGGCGTCATCACGCGAATCCCGCCGGAACCGGTGGTCGACCGCATCGATGCGGGTGTGGTGCAGGGCTATATCGAGGAGTCCAACGTCAACGCCATCGGCGAGATGACCCAGCTCATCCAGGTCACGCGCGCCTTCGAAAGCGTCGCCTCGCTCATCCGCGACAGCGAGGAATCGCTGAAGGAAGCGATCCGCACCTTCGGCGGAAACCGGTAAGCGATGATGACGACGGCACAGGGCGGCAAGGGCAATCAGGCGGGCGGAATGGACGGCGGGCGCAAGCTCAGCGCGCTGGCCGGCCTCGTCAAGCGCTATTCCTCACCGGAATTCTCCGTGGCGCATGGCGGCCATGTCCAGACCATCGCCGCCGGAAACTATACGGTGAGCGGTCTTTCACGCCATGTGCGCCTCGGCGAATTCGTCGCGCATAGAAGCCCGACCGGCATTCATCTCGGCGAAGTGGTGCGCGTCGAGCCGGACACGGTCGTCGTCTGCCCCATCGAGCCGGGCGAGCCGATCGGCATCCACGACACCGTCATCCGCAAGGGCGCCTTCCGCGTCGCGCCGACATCGGCCTGGTGCGGCCGCACGATCAATGCGCTCGGCGAACCGATCGATGGGCTCGGCCCGCTGGTGCAGGGCGATATCCGTCGCTCGATCTCCAACTCCGCCCCGCCCTCGATGACCCGCAAGCGCGTCGAGACCGGTTTCAACACCGGCGTGCGCGCCATCGATATCTTCGCACCGCTCTGCCTCGGTCAGCGTCTCGGCATCTTCGCCGGCTCGGGCGTCGGCAAGTCGACGCTGCTTTCCATGCTGGCGCGTGCCGATGCCTTCGACAAGGTCGTCATCGCTCTTGTCGGCGAGCGCGGCCGCGAAGTGCGTGAATTCATCGAGGATACGCTCGGCGACAACCTTGCCAAGTCCGTCGCCGTCGTCGCCACCAGCGACGAGAGCCCGATGCTGCGCAAGATGGCGCCGCTGACGGCCGTCACCATCGCCGAGCATTACCGCGACCAGGGCGACAATGTGCTCCTGATCATCGACAGCGTGACCCGCTTTGCCCATGCCATCCGCGAGGTGGCGACCGCCTCCGGCGAACCGCCGATCGCCCGCGGCTATCCGGCCTCGGTCTTCACCGAACTGCCGCGCCTTCTGGAACGTGCGGGACCGGGCGCGGAAGGAGCGGGCACGATCACCGCGATCATCTCGATCCTCGTCGACGGTGACAATCACAACGACCCGATCGCCGACTCCACGCGCGGCATTCTCGATGGTCATATCGTGCTCGAGCGCAGCCTTGCCGAAGAGGGGCGCTATCCACCGATCAACCCGCTCGCCTCCATCTCGCGCCTTGCCCGCAAGGCGTGGACGCCGGACCAGGAGAAGCTGGTGGCGCGGCTGAAGGCGCTCGTCCACCGTTTCGAGGAGACGCGCGATCTCCGCCTCATCGGCGGCTATCGCCCCGGCGGCGATCCCGACCTCGACATGGCGATCAAGCAGGTGCCGATCATCTACGAGGTTCTGAAGCAGACGCCGGGCGAAAGGCCCGCCGCCGATGCGTTCGCCGATCTTGCCGTGGCGCTGAAAAACGCGGCCGGGCAGGGCGGTGCGCCGGCCATGAGAAGGGGATGACAGTGACGGATTTCGACGCGGACCAGACCATCCTGCCGATGAAGCGCCCCTCAAGGGAGCGATATTCCACCGGCGACAAGCTGCTGGTGGGCGCCGGTGTGCTCCTGGCCGCCATGGCCGCCTTCTTCCCGTGGTATGTCTTTCTCAACCCGGAGAAATTCTCGGTGCCCGCACTCTGGGAGGGGCGGACGCGCGACCTGCCGGAAACCGCTGCGCGCAAGGTGATGAGCGTTTCGCCCTCCGCCATGGTCGACAACGACAACGATCCGGCCCTGCCGGCCGTCGATCCCGTCGCGACCGCCGCCACGCCCGGCGGCCTCGGCAAGGAAAAGATGCTCGGCAAGCCCGTGGAGACCGGTCTCGACCAGCCGCTTCCGGCCTCGACCGGCTTCCGGCTGATGCATGTGGCCAACGGCCGGGCGCTGATCGAGGATGCGAGCGGCATGTATATCGTGCGCGTCGGCTCGATCCTGCCGGACAACAGCCGCCTTGCGACCCTCGAACAGCGCGACGGCGCCTGGGTCATCGTCACCTCGAACGGCGACGTCATCAAACGCAACTGACGACAGATCCTTTTCCGCAAGAGAAAAGGCGATGGGACATGCCGGCATCTGCGCAGCACCCCCTCGGGCCGGCAGGCCGGAGGGGCGACGACGCGCGCAATGCCCTCGTTCCATGCACTTATTCCATCGCAAATTCAGCCGGTTGCCGACAAACCGCATCGCAGCAAGTCTGACGCAAGATTGGCTCCTTAGGTTCGCCGTGAACAAGGATGGAGCTTGTCATGCAACCGATACAACTGTTTGAACTGGCCTCGAAACAAGCCGAATGGCTATCCGTCCGCCAGGGTGTGGTTGCAGGCAACATCGCAAATGCCAACACGCCCGGCTTCCGGGCCAAGGACGTGACGCCCTTTCAGGCGGTGCTCGAAACGACGGGCATGCGCATGGCGGCGACGCAGCCCGGTCACTTCACCGAAACCGAGATGGCAAGCCGCGTCGTCGAGACCAAGCCCACCGAGGAGATCGGCGTGCAGGAGTCCGGCAACACGGTCGGCCTTGCCGAGGAACTGATGAAACAGGGCCAGGTCAAGCGCGACTTCGATATGAATGCCGGCCTCGTCAAGGCCTTTCATCGCATGATGCTGATGACTGTCAGAAGGTAAGAAATGGATCCGCTCGTAGCTTCAATGAAAGTCGCTGCCTCGGGACTTGAGGCGCAATCCACCCGTATCCGCATCGTCTCGGAAAACCTGGCGAACGCCCGCTCGACCGGCGACACGCCCGGCGCCGACCCTTTCCGCCGCAAGACGGTGACTTTTGCGGCCGAGCTCGACCGGGCGACCGGCGCCTCGCTCGTCGAGGTCCAGCGCCTCGGTTTCGACGAGGGCGAATTCACCACAGAATACGACCCCGGCAACCCGGCGGCCGACACCAACGGCGTCGTCAAGATGCCGAACGTCAACATGCTGGTGGAAATGGCCGACATGCGGGAGGCCAACCGCTCCTATGAAGCCAACCTGCAGAGCATCAAGCAGTCGCGCGACCTGATCTCCGCGACCATCGACCTCCTGAGGGCCTCGCAATGATCGAAAGCGTAAAGGGCGTCAATTCGCTCTTCTCCACCAATGCCCTCTCGGGCATCACCACCGAGACCTCGAACACGCTGTCCGCCTCCGCTGCCGCCGCGCAGGGAACGGGCACCCAGATGAGCTTCGCCCAGGTGATGGGCGACATGGCCACCGACATGGTCGACCGCCTGAAGCTCGGCGAGACGAAATCCTTCGAAGCCATCCAGGGCAAGGCCTCGACCCGCGAAGTGGTCGATGCTGTCATGAATGCCGAGCAGACGCTGCAGACCGCCATCGCCATCCGCGACAAGGTCGTCACCGCCTATCTCGAAGTCGCAAGAATGCAGATCTGAGGACCGGACATGAAAGCCCTTGCCATCGCCGCCACCGGCATGAACGCGCAGCAGACCAACCTTGAAGTCATCGCGAACAACATCGCGAACATCAACACGACCGGCTTCAAGCGCGCCCGCGCCGAGTTCTCCGACCTTCTCTACCAGACCGAGCGCGCCGCCGGCGTGCCGAACCGCGCCAACCAGGCGGTCGTGCCGGAAGGCGCCATCGTCGGCCTCGGCGTCAAGACCGCCGCCGTGCGCAACCTGCACCTCCAGGGCGGCCTCACCAGCACCGGCAATTCCTTCGACCTCGCGCTCATCGGCCGCGGCTGGTTCCAGATCGAGGCGGCGGACGGTTCGACGCTCTATACCCGCGCCGGCGCCTTCAACACCAATGCCGAAGGCCAGCTTGTCACGCTCGACGGCTATACGGTGGTGCCGGGCATCACCGTGCCGCAGGACGCGACGGAAGTCACCGTCACCAAGTCCGGCCAGGTCTTCGCGACGGTCGCCGGCCAGCAGCAGGACCTCGGCCAGATCACGCTGGCGAACTTCGTCAACGAGGCCGGTCTCGAACCGCTCGGCGAGAACCTCTTCCGGGAAACCGCGGCATCCGGTCCCGCCAATGTCGGCGCGCCGGACGAGGCGGGCTTTGCCTATATCCAGCAGAACTACCTCGAAGCCTCCAACGTCGATCCGGTCAAGGAAATCACCGACCTGATCTCGGCCCAGCGCGCCTATGAGATGAATTCCAAGATCATCCAGGCGGCGGACGAGATGGCGGCGGTGGTCAGCAAGAACCTGAGATAGCAATCAACACGCGGGGAACATGATGTTTCGCCTGAAAGCAGCCCTTCGGAATGGAAAGACCCTGAAAGCCCGGTGGCGCGCGGCCCTTGCCGCACCCGTCGCGCTTCTCGGTCTTCTGGCGGCCGACGCGGCTTTGGCCGATATGCGCACCGCCGTGGTGCCCAAGCGCGTCATCTATCCCGGCGAGGAAATCCAGGCGGGCCAGCTCGAAGTGGTCGAGGTGACCAATCCGAACATCGTCAAGGGCTTTGCCGAAAACATCGGCGAGGTCAGTGGTCTCGTGACGAAGCGCACGCTGCTGCCCGGCCGCGTCATCCTCGTTTCGGCGCTGCGCGAGCCCTTCCTCGTGACCCGCGGCTCCACGGTCAACATGGTCTTCGACAACGGCTCCATCGTCATCCGCGCCTCCGGCACGCCGTTGCAGGACGCCGCGGCCGGAGAACTGATCCGGATCCGCAACAAGGATTCGGGCGTGATCGTTTCCGGTACCGTCATGGGCGACGGAACCGTGCATGTGGTGGCGAAATGACGCGTAACATGCTCTCCCGCCTGTTTGCCGTCTTCGCCTGCCTCCTGCTGGCGGCCGGCCCGGCGCTGCCGGCGGCCCGCATCAAGGATGTCGCATCGCTGCAGGCCGGCCGTGAAAACCAGCTCATCGGCTATGGCCTCGTCGTCGGTCTCCAGGGCAGCGGCGACAGCATGCGCGCCTCTCCCTTCACCGAGCAGTCCATGCGGGCGATGCTGCAGAACCTCGGCATCTCCATGGTCGGCACCCAGACGCGCGCGAAGAACATCGCGGCCGTGCTGGTCACCGCCAACCTGCCGCCCTTCGCCAGCCCCGGCAGCCGTATAGACGTCACCGTCGGCTCGCTCGGCGATGCCTCGTCGCTGCGCGGCGGCACGCTCGTCATGACCTCGCTTTCCGGCGCGGACGGCCAGATCTACGCGGTCGCCCAGGGCTCGATCGTCGTCACCGGCATCAGTGCCGGCGGCGAGGCGGCGACTGTGCAGCAGGGGGTCACCACCGCCGGCCGCGTGCCGAACGGGGCGATCATCGAGCGCGAACTGCCCTCGCGCTTCAAGGACGCGTCCGATCTCGTGCTGCAGCTGCGCAATCCCGATTTTTCCACCGCTGTCGGCATGGCCGATGCGATCAACCGCTATGCGGCCGCGCAATATGGTGCGCCGATCGCCGAATCGCGTGATTCCCAGTCGGTCTATATCGCCAAGCCGAAAATGGCCGACCTTGCCCGCCTGATGGCCGATATCGAGAACCTCGTCATCGAGACGGATGCGCCGGCCCGCGTTGTCATCAACGAGCGCACGGGAACCATCGTCATCGGCCAGGATGTGCGCATCGCGCCCGTCGCCGTGAGCTACGGCACGCTCACCGTGCAGATCAACGAAATGCCGAAGGTCGTGCAGCCCGAGCCGTTCTCCAAGGGCGTGACGGCCGTCGAGCCCAACACGGATATCCTCGTCCAGCAGGATGGCGGCACGGTCGCCCTGCTCGACGGCTCCAGCCTGCGCTCGCTGGTCTCTGGCCTCAACAGCATTGGCGTGAAGCCGGACGGCATCATCTCCATTCTGCAGAGTATCAAGACCGCCGGCGCCCTCCAGGCAGAACTGGTGCTGCAATGACCGATGTTACGACCCTCACCGCCGTCAGGACGCTGGCCCGCAAGCTTTCGCTGCCGCTCGCCTGCTTCGTGATGATGGCCATTCCCGGCGCTTTCGCCGAGGAGCGCCCGGTCATCATGACGACCAAGGCGACCACCGACGAGATCCGCGAATTCTGCACCAATATCGCGGATGCCGCGCGCGACCAGCGCTATCTCCTGCAGAAGCAGGAACTGGAAAGCCTGCAGAAGGATATCGACGAGCGCATCAAGACACTGGAGGCGCGCCGCGCCGAATACCAGGACTGGCTGAAGCGCCGCAACGATTTCCTCAAGACGGCCGAAGCCGGCCTCGTCGAGATCTATCGCAAGATGAAACCGGATGCCGCGGCAGCCCAGCTCGCCGAGATCAATCCGGAGATCGCCTCGGCCATCGTCATGAAGCTGCCGCCGCGCCAGTCGAGTACCATCCTTGCCGAGATGCCGGCCGACAGGGCCGCACTGCTCACCCGCCTCATCGCCATTGCGGGCAATCCGAACACGTCGAAGGATCCGTCATGAAGAAGATCGCCCCTGCACTCGCCGTGGCGCTGGCGCTTTCGAGCTGCACGAGCCAGGCCGTCAACGAGATCGGCCGGGCGCCGTCGATGAGTCCCATCGGCACCGGTCTCAGCTATGCCGAAACGCCGCAGATGGCCATGTATCCCAAGCAGCCGCGCACCGCGGCGGCGGGCTATTCGATCTGGAGCGACCAGCAGTCGGCGCTCTTCAAGGATTCCCGCGCCTTCAAGGTGGGCGACATCCTGACCGTCAAGATCCGCGTCAACGACCGGGCAAGCTTCGACAACAAGACCGATCGTTCGCGCACCAACAAGAGCGGCATGAACTTCGGCTTCGGCGGCTCGGGCAATCATTTCAAGGTGGATACGGAAGCCGGCCTCAACTACGGCTCGTCGACCAGCACCAAGGGCGACGGCACGACGGAGAGATCGGAAAAGCTGAACCTGCTCGTCGCCGCCGTGGTGACCGGCGTCATCGAGAACGGCAATCTTCTGATCAGCGGCTCGCAGGAGGTGCGCGTCAATCACGAACTGCGCATCCTCAATGTCGCCGGCATCGTGCGCCCGCAGGATGTCGATGCCGACAACCAGATCGCCTATGAGCGCATCGCGGAGGCCCGCATCTCCTATGGCGGCCGCGGCCGCCTGACGGAAGTCCAGCAGCCGCCATGGGGCCAGCAGGCGGTCGACCTCTTCTCGCCGATCTGACGCTGAGCTAACCTGGAAGACGAATATGGCGGACGAAGAACAGGTCGACGAAAAGAAGAAGCCCACGCTGGTCATCACCGTCGCGGCGATCGCCGTCCTGACGTTGCTGGCGGCCGGCGGCGGCTGGCTGTTGGGCAATATGCTCGCCCCGCCGCCCGCCGAAAAGCCGGTGGAAGAAGCGGCGAAGGAGGAGGCCGGCGGGCACGGTGAGGCGGCCGAGGTCGTGCCGCATATCTCCACCGAGGCGAACGGCATCGTGCTTCTCGATCCGATCACCAGCAACCTCGCCTATCCGTCGGAAAACCGCGTGCGCCTCGAAGTCGCGCTGATGTTCAAGGGCACGCCGGACGTCGTGCTTGCCGAGGAGATCCACCAGGATATCCTGGCCTATATGCGCACCGTCTCGCTGCAGCAGGTGCAGGGTCCGCGCGGTTTCCAATATCTTCGGGAAGACCTCCAGGAGCGGGTTGACCTCAGGTCCGAAGGACGCGTAACCAACGTCATGTTCCGGACCTTTGTGATCGAATGATTCGAGCCTTTCTGACCTTCGTCGCCATGATGGCGATGACCGGTATGGCCTACGCCCAGCAGCAGTTGCAGCTGCCGGGCGACCTGTTGAACGCGCAGGTCGACGGCTCCGTCGCATCCTGGATCATCCGCACCTTCGGGCTGCTCACCGTGCTTTCGGTCGCGCCCGGCATCCTGATCATGGTGACGAGCTTTCCGCGCTTCGTCATCGCCTTCTCGATCCTCAGATCGGGCATGGGTCTTGCGACCACGCCGTCGAACATGATCCTCGTCTCGCTGGCGCTCTTCATGACCTTCTACGTCATGGCGCCGACCTTCGACCGGGCCTGGCAGAACGGCGTCGAGCCGCTGATTGCCAACCAGATCGACGAGACGGAGGCGGCAAAGCGCATCGCCGATCCCTTCCGCGACTTCATGGTGGCCAACACGCGCGACAAGGATCTCGAGCTTTTCATCTCGCTGGCCGAGGAGCGCGGGCAGAAGGTCATGGAAAACAACGTGGCGGACCTGCGCGTCGTCATTCCCGCCTTCATGATCTCGGAAATCCGCCGCGGCTTCGAGATCGGCTTCCTGGTCGTCTTGCCCTTTCTCGTCATCGACCTGATCGTCGCCACCATCACCATGGCGATGGGCATGATGATGCTGCCGCCGACCTCGATCTCGCTGCCCTTCAAAATCCTCTTCTTCGTCCTCATCGACGGCTGGAACCTCCTCGTCGGCAGTCTGGTACGCTCGTTCAGCTGAGCGAATTGCGGGAAAGCGGGCGACCGATTTTCCTGTGATCGTGCGTGTAAAACACCTCCTTAACCATAGCGCTTTACCCCCCGTTCACCCTACTTCGCGGCCGGTCGAAAGCGATCTGTCAATTTAAGAAGTTGGCAAGGATTGGCTGCGAGTTTTGACCCAACACGACGGGTTTGGTGTCCCTTCAGATCGCTGGAGAAACCGAGTTGGCATGATGCCGAACCGCCGTAACCGGTAGGTAATCAGTCCGGTATGTCCCCCTCAGTATTTCGTTCAAAGGGACAACTAGAATGTCGAGCATTCTCACCAACACGTCTGCAATTGCCGCCCTGCAGACCCTTCGCTCCATCAACAACGGCATGGAAGCGACGCAGGACCGCATCTCCTCCGGCATGCGCGTTGGCGCAGCCAAGGACAACGCTGCTTACTGGTCGATCGCGACCACCATGCGCTCTGACAACGCAGCGCTTTCCGCCGTTCAGGACGCCCTCGGCCTCGGCGCCGCCAAGGTCGACACCGCCTATGCCGGCGTTCAGGCGGCTATCGACGTCGTCAAGGAAATCAAGGCCAAGCTCGTCACCGCCACCGAACAGGGCGTCGACAAGGTCAAGGTCCAGGAAGAAATCACCCAGCTTCAGGAACAGCTCCGCAGCATCGGCTCGGGCGCTGCCTTCAACGGCGAGAACTGGCTGGACGGCACCGCCGAAGATGCGACCGTCGTGACCGGCTTCGTCCGCGGCAACGACGGTACCGTCAAGGTGACGACGGCAAGCTATGACGCTGAAACCAACGCGCTCTTCGGCGCCTACGATCCGAGCACGGGTACGGTTGAAGACGGCGGCATCCTGGAGCAGGTTCTGGCGATCACGCTTGAAGGCGAAGAAGATGCAACGGCGATGGCTGAGCATCTCGACAATGTCGAAACCGCGCTCAAGGATATGGCCACGGTCGGTTCGACCCTCGGCTCGCTCTCCAAGCGCATCAGCCTCCAGGAAGATTTCGCTTCGAAGCTTTCCGACGCTATCGACAAGGGCGTGGGCCGTCTCGTCGATGCGGATATGAACGAGGAATCGACCCGCCTCAAGGCGCTCCAGACGCAGCAACAGCTGGCGATCCAGTCGCTCTCCATCGCGAATTCCAACTCGCAGAACATCCTTTCGCTGTTCCGTTAATCGACGGATTGATACAGGCGCGGAGGCTGACCCGCGCCCTGTCTCAAAAAGCCGCTCCCGGCAACGGGGGCGGTTTTTTTATTTTTATTCCGCAAGAAAGACTTCCTTAACCTTAATGCGGTTTTCTTGGCTCATCGAAACGACGGGTTAACCAAGAAATTTAACCGGTTGGCAGGCATGACGCTGACCGTCGTTTACCGGCTCTATCCGGAATGTCCCTTCTTCAGTCAGCCATTCAAGGGGCACCTACAACATGACGAGCATTCTGACCAACGTCGCGGCCATGGCCGCCCTCCAGACGCTGCGCACCATCGGCAATGAAATGGAAACCACGCAGGGGCGCGTTTCCTCCGGCATGCGCGTCGGTGAAGCCAAGGACAACGCCGCCTATTGGTCCATCGCTACGACCATGCGCTCTGACAACAAGGCGCTGTCTGCCGTTCAGGACGCCCTCGGCCTCGGCGCCGCAAAGATCGACACGGCCTATGCCGGCATGAATGCGGCCATCGATGTCGTCAAGGAAATCAAGGCCAAGGTCTCTGCTGCCACCGAGCAGGGCGTGGACAAGGCCAAGGTTCAGGAAGAAATCACGCAGCTCCAGCAGCAGCTCGTCTCGATCGCCAGCGGCGCATCCTTCAACGGCCAGAACTGGCTGGTGTTCGACAGCGAAGAGGATGGCGCCGTTGCCGACAAGACCGTTGTCTCCGGTTTCATCCGGTCGGCTGACGGCACCGTGAAGCTGAACACCACCATTTACAAGCTGAATGACGACGAAGCGGAAGGCTCGTTGAACGTTCTTTTCAAGACGCTCGGTGACGATACCGACGGTGCCGAAGGCGGCATTCTCGGATCCACCGCCGACGCCCTTGAAGTGGAAGTAGTGTCCGACGACTGGGATAGCGATACGACCGTCGTCAACATGAACATCACCGAATATACCGATGCGGATATGGCTGACGCTCTGTCGCTTGTGGAAGCCGCTTTCCAGGCGATGACGAAGGCCGCTTCGCAGCTTGGCTCGATCTCCATGCGCATCGGCCTTCAGGAAGACTTCGCCAACCAGCTGACCGACGCCATCGACAAGGGCATCGGCCGTCTGGTGGATGCGGACATGAACGAAGAGTCGACCCGCCTCAAGGCGCTGCAGACCCAGCAGCAGCTCGGCATTCAGTCGCTGTCGATCGCCAACTCCTCCGCCGAAGGCATCCTCCAGCTCTTCCGCTAAGAACAATACCCCCTCCGCCTCATCCGCGGAGGGGGCTACACCCGTTCGGTCCTCCCGAGGGGGGGGGTGACAGGCGTTAAACCAATCTTAAAGGTTGCGGCCTACATATTGGCGTCAGTCGCGACATGGTTGCGGCTAATGGCGTAGGGATCGGAATCCTTCAGGGATTTTCGACGCATGATGCCCCGATGCGCAGGCTCGTGCGAGCCATGTTCTTCGTAACATTCTTGTCCGGCAGGATTCCCGGAGCGGTGACGCGTTCAGCGTGGTCGCGGGAGCCGTCGCGGTCGTTCGTTCCGGCCTACGCCGGATAGAGCGCAGTGATTGCGGGAACGCCTGTTCGCTGACCATCAAGGATAGCACACTCATGTCGATCGAATTTTCCGCGACCATGAAACCTGCCGATTTCGCGCAGTTGACTAAGACGCAGCTTGGGGCGTTGACCGGTGATCAGGTCAAGGGCCTCACCGCAGCGCAGATCAAGACTCTCGATAAAGAAGAACTCGCCGTTCTTAACAAGGATGGTGTCGGCGGGTTCTCGGCGGCACAGTGGAAGGCCGTTACCGTCGATGCCACGAAAGGTCTGACGACCGATCAGATCGGAGCGATCGGCAAAGGCGTGAGCCTTCTTTCCGCCGCGCAGATCACGGCGATCTACAGCGCCGCGCCGACCGGCGGCGGCGATCCGGATGCGCCCGCTCCCTCCGTATTGAGCGGCGAGCAGGTCACGGAGTTGAACGCCAAGCAACTCAAGGCCTTGGACAATGATACTCTCTCGAAGATCCTGAACACGACGGGCGCAACCTTCCAGAAGGGTGAGCTCGAGTCGATCAGCACCAAGGTCATCGCGACCCTGAGCGATGCCGATGCGAAGAAGCTGATCGCGATCGGCGGCGCCAAGTCGGAGAAGGATAGCGCCCTTACGGCCAAGCAGATCGCAGCCTTCACGTCTTCTCAGATCCAGGCTTTGACCGACACCGAACTGGGCGCTCTGAACGCAACGCAGATAAAGGGTTTCAAGCCTGCCGCCGTCAAGGATCTGAAGGTAGCGGAACTGAGCGCCGATACCCTCAAGGCGATGTCCGTGAAGCAGATCGCCGCCCTCAGCGTTGATCAGGTCGGCGGTCTGAGCGCAACCCAGCTCGGCGCGCTCGACGAGACGCAGGTCAAGGCGCTCAAGGCAGATCAGATCGCAAAGCTGGATATGACCAAGCTCGGCGCGCAGGTGGAGCATTTCACCGCCAAGCAGATCGGCGCCCTGTCGCCCGAACAGATCGGCGCGCTGGGTGACAATCTCGCCAAGCTGGACGCAACCCAGCTGAAGGCGCTCAAGGCGCCGCAATTGGCTGCGCTTGATGTCACGAAGCTGGCTGCGACCGAAGAAAACGCCCAGATCTCCTTCCTGACGCCCAAGCAGCTTTCCTCTCTGACGAGTGAACAACTCGGCAAGCTGAGCGCTGCGCAGGTCAAGCAGATGACGGTTCAGCAGGTGGCGGGCCTGAAGACGGAAGCGCTCGATGCGCTGGCCGGCAAGGACCTTCTCAAGGAACTGACCACCGAGCAGATCAATGCCGTCAAGATCAAGTCGCTGTCGGCTACGGCTGTCTCCAAGCTCTCGAAGGAGCAGGTCCAGGTCCTTACCGTCAAGCAGGCAGGTGCACTGTCCGCGACTCAGGCTGCGGGTCTCACCACTGAGCTTGCCGAGGCCCTGACGAAGGACCAGATCGCCAAGATGAATGCCGGTGCGATCACCGCCATCTCTCCGGCAGGCCTTGCCAAGTTCAGCGCCGAGGAAATCGCCGCCATCAGCCCGAAGGCCATGTCCGGTCTGAGTGCCGAGCATATCGGAGCGCTTCTCAGCGAGGACAACACGCTCAAGAATGCCCAGCTTGCCGCCCTGACCCCGAAGCAGATCCAGGCGTTGAACAAGACGCAGCTCAACGCTTTCGGTGAGGACATCGCAAAGCTGGATGTCACGGCGCTGTCGGCGAAACAGATCGGCGGCCTGGCGTCGGAGGTGGTCAACGAACTTGATCTGTCGAAGCTGTCCGCAAAGCAGATCGGTGGCCTGACGACGTCGCAGGTCGGCGGCCTCGGCGAAAAAATTGCGGATTTCACTCCGGCACAGATCGTGCTTTTCAGCACGAAGCAAGTCCAGAACCTGGGCGCTGACGAAATCGAGAAGCTTACCACCGACCAGGTCGGTGCGCTGACGGTGAAGCAGGTTGCGGTGCTGAACAAGACACAGATCGCTGCGCTTTCCGACACCCAGTCGGAAGCCCTGAAGGCTGGCCAGATTGCAAAGCTGTCCAAGGACGCAATGACCGGCTTCTCGGCAGATAATCTTGCCAAGTTCAGCACCGAGGAGATCGCAGCGATCAGCAAGAAGGCTGTAGCCGGTCTGGCCGAAGCGCAGCTCCAGAAGCTCGATGGCGATCAGCTGAAAGCCTTCACTGCTGATCAGCACAAGGCCAATGCGGTCCTGAAGAAGGTTCTTGATGCATACAATGCTGGCACCGAAGGCTCCGGCGGTACCGGTGGCACGGAAGGTGAAGGCGGCGGCGAAGGTGGTGGCGAAGGCGCTGGCACCGAAGAGCCCTGATCCGGCCTGACATTTCTCGACAATTCGACGGCGCGACCATTCGGTCGCGCCGTTTTGCGTTTGCCGGCTCACCTCTGCAAGACTGGGATACCAGCACGAACGTTTACTTTTTCCTCATCTTTCCTGACAGTGTATTAACATTAACGATTTGTTAACCATTCGGGCTTAACCATTCCTTAAGAACGGTGGTCTGGCGTCCAGGGCAAACGAGCGACGCCAGCGCATGACGCCCCTCCGTCGTTGCCGGTTTTCCACTCCGGCCTGCGCTTTTCTCCATTTCCGGATCGACACAGATGACCAGCATCCTGACCAATGCTGCCGCCATGGCGGCCCTGCAGACCCTTCGCTCCATCGATGACAGCCTTCAAACGACACAGGCGCGCGTTTCTTCCGGCCTGCGCGTCGAGACCGCCGCCGACAATGCCGCCTATTGGTCGATCGCGACCACCATGCGTTCGGACAACCGCGCCATCTCCACTGTCGCCGATGCGCTCGGCCTCGGCGCCGCCAAGGTCGACACGGCCTATACCGCCCTGGAAAACGTCATCGACGTGATGAGCGAGATCAAGGCCAAGCTGGTTGCCGCCAGCGAATCGGGCGTCGACAAGACGAAGATCAACGACGAAATCAAGGAGTTGAAGAACCAGCTCATCTCGGCGGCGCAGTCCGCGTCCTTCTCGGGTGAGAACTGGCTCTACAATACCGGCGACGATGTGCTCGGCGTCAAATCCGTCGTCGCCTCCTTCGTGCGCAGCGCGAGCGGCAACGTCAAGATCGCCACCCTCGACTTCGATACGAAGAACTCCGTGCTGATCGATCTCCAGAATCCGGACGAGGGATATCTCACCAAGTCGATCGATCTTGCCGACGTGATGGAGAACCCGCCGGCCGGTGTCGGTCCGTATACGCTGATCAACATGGACGACCCGGAAGCCGACGACGTCATCCAGCTCAAGGCCGATACGACCGCCGAAGAAATCGACGGCATGCTCAGCGTCACCGAGGCAATTCTGAAGGACCTGACGAATGCCGCTTCCACGCTCGGTGCCATCACCAAGCGCATCGGCATGCAGGAAAGTTTCGTCGCCACCCTCGGCGACGTGATCGACAAGGGCATCGGGCGGCTTGTCGATGCGGATATGAACGAGGAATCGACGCGACTCAAGGCGCTGCAAACGCAGCAGCAACTGGGCATCCAGTCGCTTTCCATCGCCAATTCGAGCGCGGAGAACATCCTCCAGCTCTTCCGCCAGTAGGGCAGGCGGTTTGCGATCCGTCCGGCCGGGGTCATCGGCCGGGTGGGCGGTTGGGCCGCGCGATTTGCCCTGGCGCGGCCCAACACCTTTCATCTTCATCCTCGCACAAGTTTGAACCCCTAGGCTCGATGGCACGATCAGGAAGATTGTGCGCCCTTCGTTCGGCCGAGGGCGCGGTGTCCGGGGAGACAGGTCAGCGGTGTTGTCAGGTAAAAGTGTTTTTGCAGGTGAGCGTCGAAAAGGCCCGCGGGATCGCCGTTGGGCCGCGTTCGCGTTCGCCCGGCACGCGGCAGCGAGGGGGAACGCGGCATGAGCGTCCAGCTTGCCCGCTACCTCAAGGATTTCGGCACGCCGCCGCGTCTCCGCAGGACCGTTTTCGAAGCACCCTCCTTCGGCGAGGATCGCGGTGGCCTTGCCGCCGAACCCCTCGCCATGCCGCCGGCCGAGCCGCCGGTGGATGTCGCGGCCGAACGCGCCGAGGCCTTTGCGGAGGGGCGGGCAGAGGCCGAGACGGAGCTTCGCGCGCAGCATGAAATCGAGGTAACGGCGCTGAAACAGGCGCATCAGGCCGAACTCGACGCGTTGAAGGCGCGCTACGAACAGGACTATGCCGATGCGCTTGCCGCGCGCTTCTCCACGCTGACGGGCGCGGTTGCCGATCGCGTCGCTGCCGAGGTCGCGCAGGTGCTGGCGCCGGTGATGAACCAGGTTCTGACCAAGGGCGCGGTTGCGGATCTTGCCCGGATGATCGCGGAAGGTCTTTCGGGCGAGGAAGGTCTCGTGGTCACGGTAAAGGGGCCTGCCGGCCTCTTCCAGCAATTGCAGTCGCATTTCGCAGAGCCCGTGCCGGCCTTCCGGCATGTCGAAATGCAGGATGTCGATCTGACGGTGGAGTTCGGTGAAACCGTCCTGGTAACGCGGATGGCCGCCTGGGCCGATACCGTGCGCAAGGTGCTTGCATGAGCGAAGGCGAAAACCACCACCACGGCAAGAACGAGATCATCATCGTCAAGCGCCATGGCGACCATGACGGCGATCACCACTCGGCCGCCTGGAAGATCGCCTATGCCGACTTCATGACCGCGATGATGGCCTTTTTCCTCGTGATGTGGCTCGTCAACGCGGCCAACGAGGAAACGAAGGCGTCCGTGGCTTCCTATTTCAACCCGATCAAGCTGACCGACGACAAGCCCGCCGACCGCTCCACGAAGAAGCCGGCCAACAGCAACGAGGGCGAGGCGACGCAGGACAAGTCCAAGGAGGAAGGTCAGCAGCAGGCGAGCGGCAACGGCGCGGAGCGCGGTCGCGACCAGAACACGACGGCGGGTGAGGAAACGCAATATTCGGAGGCCAATTTCTTCGACAATCCCTATTCGGTCCTCTCCGAGATCGCCCAGGAAGTCGGACAGCAGGCGAATGTCAGTGCCAAGGGCGAGGGCGGGGCGGACAATTCCGGCCCCGCGACCGGGGCGAATGGCGGCGAAGCCTATCGCGACCCGTTCGATCCCGATTTCTGGACGCAGCAGGTGGATATCTCGCAGGCGACCAATGTCGGCAGCGAGTCTGGTTCCGAAAAGAGCCGGCAGACGGCGCTTGCCAGCGACCAGACGGTCCAGGAGGCGCTTGCCAGGGACGAGGCGGAAAAGACGGCGGCGGAAGCGGAGAAGGCCGCTGCGGCAGAAGCCAGGGCGAGGGAAGACGAGAAGAAATCCGCCGAGGAGAAGAAGGCGGACGAGCTGAAGAAACAGATCACCGAACAGATCGGTACGCTCGGCAAGCTGGCTGAGGGGCTGACGGTGACGCCGGCCGAGGGCGGCCTGCTCGTCAGCCTCACCGACCAGCTCGAAACGCCCATGTTCAACATCGGCTCGGCCGTTCCGAAGCGCGACATGGTGCTGGCCATGGAAAAGATCGGCAAGGTGCTGGAGGGCCGTCCCGGCGCCATCGCCATTCGCGGCCATACGGACGGCCGGCCCTTTGCAGGCGGCAAGAACGACAACTGGCGCCTATCCATGGATCGCGCGCAGAGCGCCTACTATATGCTGGTGCGCGGTGGCCTGGAGGAAAAGCGCGTGAGCCAGGTGACAGGCTATGCCGATCGCCGCCTGAAGGTCCCGGACGATCCGATGGCGGATGCCAACCGCCGTATCGAGATCCTCATCCAGGCTGAAGGCGGTTGAGCCATGACGCTGCTGCGGCGCCTTCTCCTGACTGGCACGGTGCTTTGCGCGGCGGCCTCTGCCGCTGCGACCGCGCGTGCCGAGAGCCTGGATGATCTTGCGCCCTACAAGATGATCCGCTCGCTGCAATACGTGCAGGACACGGTGGCGCTCGGCGACCATTCGGCGATGGAGATGCAACGCTTCCTTCTCGGCACGATCGACGAGCGGCTGCGTTCGGCCGACTCCTCGCTGTTCGACGATCCGCGCAATGTCGACGCGGCGCTCGTCTATGCCATGAGCGGCGGCAACCCGGAGACGCTGGAATTCCTCATCGCCAAGGATACGGACGGGCATTTCGATTCCCGCCTGACCGATGCCTTGCGCAGCTATCTGAGCGGGCGCGGCACGCAGAGCGTCAAATCGCTTGCGGAAATCTTCCCGGAATACAAGCGGTCGCGCGTCGGGCCCTATCTCGCGCTCGTGTCGGCCAATTCGGTGATGCGCAAGGATCCGGCGCTGGCGCTCGGTTATTTCGATTGGGCGCGGCTCGTCGCGCCGGGCACCATCGTCGAGGAGGCGGCGCTGCGGCGCTCCATCTATATCGCGGCCGAGGCGGGCTGGGTCGACAAGAGCATGGCCTATTCGAACCGCTATGCGAGACGTTATCTCCGCTCGCCCTATGCCAGCCAGTTCGCCGATCTCTTCGTGAAGCTTGCGGTCGATCATTTCGAGGCGATCCGGGAAGACGACATCCGAGAGGTGCTGTCCTTCATGGATGTGCCGCGCCAGCGCGAGGTTTATCTGCGCATGGCCCGGCTTGCCGCGATCTCGGGCAAGAACAAGCTGGCCTCGCTTGCCGCCGAGCGCGCGCAGGCGCTCTCCGACGACGGCGAAAGCGTGCCGAGGGTGCTGGCGGATCTTTATTCGGGGCTCGCCTCGGTGCCGTCCGGCGATGTCGCGGCCGCGATGGAATCGATCATCGCCATCCCGGACGACAAGCTTTCCAGCAAGGATCAGGCGTTGAAGGCCGCCGCCCGCGCGGTGGCCGAGGAGGTTCTGCGCGAACCGAAGGCATCCGTTCGGCAGGCAAAGGCAATCGAACCAATGCCTGCGCAGGACGCCTCCTATGAGGGGTTGAGCGAAGCCGAGGCAGCGGATCGGGCAATGGACCCGAGGGCTGGCGGCACGGACCCATCGCTCGCGGCCGCCGAGCCGGCGGAAGAAGAGCAGGACCAGGCGGAAAAGACGGGCATCGACCCGGCTTTCGACACGTTCGTTTCCAGCGGCCGATCCAAGGTCGACGAAATCGACGCGCTCTTGAAGGGAGAAGGCAGTTGAGCACCATCGGTAGCGGAGTTCCGGGCGTCGTGCAGGGGCAGGCGCCAACAAGGGGCAAGGCCGGCATCGGCGGCGCCGACGCCTCGCAGGAAGGCGGCTTTGCGAGCGCCATTGCGAGCCTCACCGGTCGGGAGGGCGATCCAGGCCGCAAGGGCGCGCGCCTGTCGATCTCGGCCCAGGGCGGCGAAGCCCAGCCCGGCGGCGAACATGCCGACGAGGGCCGCGTGAAGCTTGGCGGCCGCAACGCGGCAGCCTTCGCAGATGCGTTCGGCAAGCACGGCGCGGACAAGCAGGAAGACGGCAAGCATCTGGACGAGAAGGCGGCAGCGCTGCTCGAAGCGCCGGGCCGGCAGGGACGCAAGCTGCAAGATGCGGTGCGCGACGGCAGGGCGACGGCAGGCGATCCCGAGAAACAGGCGTCCGAGGATATGGAAACAGGCAAGGCCGCAGCCGGGACGGATGTCGGCAACCTGCTGGAAATGCTCGCGGCGCCGGGCGTCGCGGCGCAGGCTGCGGGAGCGAAAGCCGGCGCGGTGCAGGATGGCAAGACGCAGGCAGGCGCCAAGGGGTCGGGCCGGATCGAGGCGCGGACCGATGCAGTCGCCGGCAAGGGCGATGCATCCCCCATTTCCGCCGCCGATCAGGCCGGCGATGTGCCGGCGAGCGATACCGACCGGCTCTTCCGTCTGGTCCGTGCGGATGGCAAGGGACGTGATCTCGACATGAGCCTTTCCGACAAGGGTGACCGGGCGAGCCTGCGCGACGCCAACCCTGCCGGTCTGAAGGGCGAGACGGTGACGGTGGTCGACGCGCGCCGCTATATCGGCCTTGCGCCGAGCGGCAATGCGGCCGCGGTGACGAGCACGATCACGCAGGATCCGCAATGGTCGGCCTCGCTCAGCGCCACTGGTGGCCTGCACCCGTCGGAAGCGGCCGCCACCGGCAAGGTGGTCAATACGCTGAAGATCCAGATGCATCCGATCGAGCTTGGCCTGGTAACGGCGACGCTGCGCCTGCATGGCGACGAACTGGTCGTCTCGCTGCAGGTGGAGACGGGCGAGGCCTATCGCCAGCTCGTCGACGATCAGGATGCCATCGTGCGCGCGCTGCGTGGACAGGGCTTTGCCGTCGATCAGGTCAGCGTGCAGCTTGCGCCGGCCGACAAGAGCACCAACGCCCAGCATGGCGACAGCCAGGGCCAGCAGCAGCAGTTTTCCGGCCAGCCGCAGGCCCGCGAGGGCGGCAATGGCCGCCAGGGCGGCGCCGGACAGGATACGAGCCATTTCGCACGCGAGGGAACCTCCCATGAAGGCAATACGTCGGAACTCGCTGGTGGCCTTGCTGGCGGTCAGTCTCAGCGCTCCGGCGGCGTCTATCTCTGAGGCAGAGGCTTCTGTCGGCAGCTGCGAGCGTGAAATCCTCGCGGCGGCGGCGAAATACGATATCCCGGCCGGTATTCTCTATTCCGTCGGTCTCACCGAGACCGGCCGGAAGGGTCGCTGCAGCCCTATGCGATGAACATCGAAGGCAAGGCCTTCTTCGGGCGCAGCCGAGAGGACGCCCTGCGGGCCTTCGAGGCGGCCCGGGCGAACGGCGCCAAGCTGATCGACCTCGGCTGCATGCAGATCAACCATTACTTCCACGGCGACCGGTTCACCTCGCCGGCGGAGATGTTCGATCCGCGCAAGAATGTCGAATATGCGGCGGCATTTCTGGCGCGGCTGCACGCGCGGCACGAGACCTGGACGATGGCCGTCGCGCGCTATCATGCGGGTCCGAACAACGATCCGGCGCAGAAGCGCTACGTCTGCCGGGTGATCGCAAACCTGGTTGCGACCGGGTATGGAAGCTGGACGGCGAATGCGCGCCAGTTCTGTCAATAATTCTCCCAATGGTTGAAATTTTGGCTTGTGGCAAAGCGTGCCTTAATGTGGCGGGAATGCGTCCTGTTTTGGGATGGCAAGGCAGCCCGTTAACCTTTATTAACTTTTCCACCGTAAAATTGTGGCAAAAGGCCACCTGACCCACTATATCTAGATCAAATCGGCACACAATTCTTAATCAATTATTAAATTCACCCAGTCACTTTCTCTAGTTGCCGGTGATTCGCCCGATTCGTACCACTGCCTGAACGAGGCACCACACTGATTCGGAGGCGGACGAATGATCGTAGTGGTTGATGAGCGCGAGCTCGTTAAAGATGGCTATACTTCTCTTTTTGGTCGCGAGGGCGTGCCCTCGACGGGGTTCGATCCCCGCGAATTCGGCGAGTGGGTCAACACCGCGGCCGATTCGGACATCGATGCGGTCGAGGCGTTCCTGATCGGTCAGGGGCAGCGTTCCATGGATCTGCCGCGGGCGATCCGTGATCGCTCCCAGGCCCCGGTGATCGCGGTCAGTGACACTCCGTCACTCGAAACCACGCTCGCCTTCTTCGACAGCGGCGTCGACGACGTCGTGCGCAAGCCTGTGCACCCCCGTGAGATCCTGGCCCGTGCGGCGGCCATCCGGCGGCGCCTCAAGGCGCTTGCCAACCACACCGATATCGGCCCGATCCGGGTCTTCTCCGATGGCCGCGATCCGGAAATCTCCGGCGAGGTCTTCGCGCTGCCGCGCCGCGAGCGCCGCATCCTGGAATATTTGGTCGCCAACCGCGGCCGCCGGCTTTCCAAGACCCAGATCTTCAACGCGATCTACGGCATTTTCGACGAGGACGTCGAAGAGAACGTTGTCGAAAGCCACATCAGCAAGCTGCGCAAGAAGCTGCGCAAGAAACTCGGTTTCGACCCGATCGATTCCAAGCGTTTCCTCGGCTACTGCATCGACTGGCAGGGCTGAGCACGGGATCGCCGGCCGGCGGGGAGGCGGACCCCGCAGCCAGCTTCACGCAAGGCCCGTCCCATAGGGTCATAGCGACGAGACGAACGGGGAAATGACATGAGCCTCTACGGTACGATGAGAACGGGTGTTTCCGGCATGAACGCGCAGGCCAACCGCCTGAGCACGGTTGCTGACAACATCGCCAACGCGAACACCACGGGCTACAAGAAGGCCTCGACCCAGTTCTCCTCCCTTATCCTGCCTTCCACCGGCGGCGCCTACAATTCCGGCGGCGTCAACACCAGCGTCCGCTATTCGATCTCCTCGCAGGGCACGTTCACCTACACCACGTCCGCGACCGACCTTGCCATCAACGGCAAGGGCTTCTTCATCGTACAGGGCAGCGACGGGGTGGAATACATGACCCGCGCCGGCGCCTTCACGCCGATGAGCGACGGCACGCTGCGCAATTCCGCCGGCTTCACGCTGATGGGTTATCCCTATTCCTCGACCGAGGACCCGACGATCGTCATCAACGGCTTTGCCGGTCTCGAAAAGATCAACCTTGCTTCCGGCGAACTGAACGTGCAGGCCTCCGAAAAGGGCTACCTGCACACCAACCTGCCGTCGAATGCGGAGCATCCCTTCTCCAAGACCACGTCGCTCGTCGCCTATGACAGCCTCGGTAACACGCGCAAGCTCGACTTCAAATATTCCACCACAGGCACGCCGAACGAGTGGAGCCTGGAAGTCAGCTATACCGATCCGGACAGCGGTACGGTTACGCCTCTTCTGGCGGCGACCACCCTGACCTTCGACACGGATGGCAAGCTCATCTCGCCGACGGATATCACGCTCGCCGGTCCCACGACCATCGGCGGCGGTGTGCTCAACCCGCTGGAAATCTCCATCGGCGGCGCCACCGGCGGCAGCACGCAGCTTGCGGCGGACTTTGCCGCCAAGGGCGATATCGACGGCATCGGCCCGAGCGGTGTCGCCGGCTACGAGATCAGCGACGACGGTGTCGTCTATCTCAAATACGAAAACGGCGATCTCGTTCCGAAGTACCGCATCGCGATGGCGGACGTTCAAAGCCCGGACAATCTCAAGCCGCTTCCCGGAAACGTCTACGCGCAGAGCAGCAACTCCGGCGTCGTCGTCATGGGATATGCCGGCAACGGCGGCTACGGCACCATCCTCTCCGGCGCGCTGGAGGATTCCAACGTAGATATCGCCGAAGAGCTGACCAGCATGATCGAGTCGCAGCGAAATTACACGGCGAACTCGAAGGTCTTCCAGACCGGCTCGGAATTGATGGAAGTCCTCGTCAATCTCAAGAGATAAGGCGGCATGAGGCCGCGCGTGCATTCGAGAGTTAGGTAGATCCGATGTCGCTTTCAGCAGCAATGAAGACTGCTCAGTCCAGCTTCTCCAACGTAGGCCTGCAATCGGCCGTCGTGTCGAAGAACATTGCCAATGCAAGCAACCCGGCCTATGCCCGCCGCTCGGCGATCCTCGCCACGGCGGCCACCGGGGCGAGCATCGTCGAGACGCAGCGCGCGCAGAACGAGGCGCTGCTGAAGCAGAATCTCCTCAGCATCTCCAAGTCCTCCGGCCAGGAAATGCTGCTGTCCGGCCTGACGCGCATGAAGATGATGCTGGGCGGCGAGGGCTACGAGCTTGCTCCGTCGACCTATCTCGCCAAGCTGCGGGACAACCTCCAGACCTTCGCCGACAAGCCGAACGAGGTTTCGCTCGCCGAAACCGTCGTCGCCGACGCGGCCGACGTTGCCAATTCGCTCAACGCCACCTCTCAGGCGCTGCAAAGCCTGCGGGCCGAGGCCGATGCGGATATCGCAACGTCGGTGACGGAACTCAACCGCCTGCTCAAGGAATTCCAGACCTATAACGACAAGGTCAAGCAGGGCACGGCTGCCGGCACGGATGTCAACGATGCGCTCGACCAGCGCGACAAGCTGCTGACGCAGATCTCGTCCATCATCGGCGTCACCACGGTCAGCCGCACGAACAACGACCTGGCGCTCTATACGAGCGACGGTACGGTGCTCTTCGAGACGGTGCCGCGCGCGGTGACCTTCGCGCCGACCACCACCTACACCGCGGCCGTGACCGGCAACCAGATCTATATCGACGGCGTGGCCGTGCAGGCGGGCTCCGGCGGCAATACCAGCGCGCAGGGGTCGCTTCCGGCCCTGCTGCAGGTCCGCGATCATGCCGCGCCCACCTTCCAGAAGCAGTTCGACGAGATTGCCCGCAGCCTCGTCTCGATGTTCTCGGAAACCTACGAGAACCCGCCCGGCACCAGCGTGACGTCGGATGGCCTGTTCACCTGGAGCGGCGTTCCTTCGGTCACGTCGCCGGGGCTTGCGGGGGTCATCAAGGTCAATCCGGCCGTCGTCACCAGCCAGGGCGGCAACCCGATGGCGCTGCGCGATGGCATCAACCATGCCTTCAACGGACCGCCGGCGTCTGCCAGCTTCTCCGTGCTTCTCAACGGTTATACGGCGGCCTTCGAGATGCCGCTGAGCTTCGACCCGGCGGCCGGAATCGATTCCAGCACGACGCTCCTTGCCTTCAGCACCGGCTCGGTCGGCTGGCTGGAGCAGCTTCGCAGCGCGGCGACCACGGCCGGCGACGACAAGGGGGCACTGCTGGGCCGTACCCAGGAGGCCCTTCTCAACGTGACGGCCGTCAGCCTCGAAGAGGAGTTGTCCCTGCTTCTCGATCTCGAGCAGTCCTACAAGGCCTCGGCGAAACTCGTGGCGGCGGTCGATGAGATGATCTCCGCGCTCCTTCAGGCGGCAGGATAAGCCATGAAAGCTTCTTTCATTTCCAACATGTCCCTTCAAAATGCGATGCGGCTGACGGTGGCCAAGGCGCAGAAGGAAATGATGCAGCTCCAGGAGGAGATGGTCACCGAGCGTCACGCGGATGTCGGGGCCGTTCTCGGCGCCAAGACCGCGCGCACGCTGAACCTGCATCGCGATCTCCAGCGCATGGAGGCGCTGAAAAGCACCAATGCGCTGACGACCCAGCGTCTTGCCGCGTCCCAGCAGGCGCTCGGCCAGATGTCGACGGCGGCGAACGACGCCATGGAAGTGCTCATCGCCCTGTCCGGCATCACCTCGGCCGACCAGCTGAAGCTGGCCCAGAGCAGCATCACCAGCGCCCTGTCGACCTTCACCGCGGCAGCCAACACCTCGTTCAGCGGCGAATATCTCTTTTCCGGCATCAACACCGACGTGATGCCGCTCAAGGACTATCTTCAGACCTCGCCGCCGTCCGGCGCCAAGGCCGCGTTCGATACGGCATTCTCGAACTTCATGACGAGCAACGGATTTGCCTCGACCGAAGAGATCACGCCCGCGGCGATGAAGAGCTTCATCGCGGATCTTGAAACGAGCTTCAACGACGACAGCTACTGGCAGGCGAACTGGTCGCAGGCTTCCGACGAAAACATGCAGAGCCGCATCAGCACCTCGGAGACCGTGCAAAGTTCGACCAACGCCAATGTCGGCGGCATGCGCTCCCTGGCGCTCGGTCTTGTGCTGGGGCAGGAACTGTTGACGCTGAACCTTGGCGAGCAGACCCGCAAGGCCGTGACCGATGCCACCATCGACCAGGTCAGCAAGGCCATTTCCGGCATCGACGGCGAGCGCTCGAAGCTCGGCATTTCGGAAGCCCGCGTCAAGCAGGCCAACACGTCGCTCAATGCCCAGGTGACCATCTTGAGCAAGAGCATCAGGGACATGGAAGGCATCGACACCTACGAGGTCGCCACGCGCGTGACCACGCTCGAATCGCAGCTTTCTCTTGCATACACGCTCACGTCGAGGATCCAGAAGCTGAGCCTGCTGAACTACCTCTGATGAGCAGAGGAATACGGACACACATGAAGGATGTCTGAATGTACCAGTTTTCATACGCCGAGATCATGGAGGAAGGCGTCGCCGTCTCGAAGGATCGGGAGCGGCAGGTCCTCGAGCGGTCGATTACGCTGCTGGAAGAGGCCAGGGACGCCAACGGCGGTCAATACGGCAAGGAAGCGGTAGAGGCGGTCTACTTCACCCGCCGCGTCTGGATCCGCTTCATCGAGGATCTCGGAAATCCCGAAAACGAACTCGCCGACGAGCTTCGTGCCAACCTCATCTCCATCGCCATATGGATTCTCAAGGAACTCGAAAAGATCCGCAAGCGCGAATCCTCGAACTTCCAGGGCATCATCGATATCACCACCATCATCAAGGATGGCATCAAATGAAAAGTACGCTGCGTATATCGCTGAAATCCGGTGAGCGCATTTTCGTCAACGGCGCGGTGCTGAGGGTCGATCGCAAGGTCGCGATCGAGTTCCTGAACGATGTCACCTTCCTTCTGGAAAACCACGTCCTGCAGCCCGAGCAGGCGACGACGCCGCTGCGCCAGCTCTATTTCATCGCGCAGATGGCGCTGATCAATCCGGAAGGCGCCGAGCAGTCGATCGCCATGTTCCGCAAGTCGATCATCATGCTCCTGTCGTGCTTCAAGAACGAGGAAGTGCTGGCAGAGTTGAAGCGGGTCGATGCGCTCGTCACCCAGGACCGGGTTTTCGAGGCGCTGAAGGCCATCCGCGGGCTCTACTCGCTTGAGGACCGTATCCTCAACAATCATGAAATGACGCCGGCCACGATCGAACAGATCCGCAAGGAGATCGCCCCATGGTAACCCCCGTCGGTGCCGCCGGCGCCTCCCAGCCCTATGTGCCCACCGTCACGGGCGCCGAATCCGGCGCCGACGAGAAGACGGCGACGCTGAACTATGAGAGCTTCCTGAAGCTTCTCGTGGCGCAGATGAAGAACCAGGATCCGACCGAACCGATGGACGCGACCCAGCAGATGGCGCAGCTTGCGACCTTCTCCCAGGTCGAGCAGACCATCAAGACCAACAAGAACCTGGAGAGCCTGCTCCAGCGCACCTCGCTGCAGGAAGCCAACTCCGTCATCGGCCGCACCGTCACCAGCGAGGACGGCAAGATTTCTGGCGTCGTCACGGAAGTCACGCTATACAATGACGGAATTGTCGCGAAGCTTGATTCGGGCAAGACGCTCGTCGTCGGTCCCGGCGTGAAAATCAGTGAAACCAAGGTAAGCGAACCCGAAACGTGAATGAGGCAGACGCCCTCGACATCGCGCAGGCAGCCATCTGGACGGTGATCGTCGCCTCCGGACCGGCCGTGCTTGCAGCCATGCTCGTCGGCGTCGCCATCGCGTTCGTGCAGGCGCTGACCCAGGTGCAGGAAATGACCCTCACCTTCGTGCCGAAGATCCTCGTCATCTTCGTGACGATCGCCATTTCGGCCCCCTTCATCGGCGCACAGATCTCCATTTTCACGAATATCGTTTTCTCCCGCATCGAAACCGGCTTCTAGCCCGGACGCACCCCTGTGCCACCCTCGCGCAAGCTTCGCCCTGTAGGTCTCGGGTGAAAATGGGCGACGCGTGTGACGCGCCGCCGCCTCTCATGACGAGACGGGACGCATTCAGATGGCGCAAGTACCGGCAATAAATCTTCCGAAGGTCAGCCCCAGCGGCCGCGATATCGCCTTCGCCGTGGGCATCCTGACGATCCTGTCGATCCTCTTCCTGCCCATCCCGGCCTTCATGATCGACATCGGCCTGGCGTTTTCCATCGCCTTCTCGGTGCTCATCCTGATGGTGGCGCTGTGGATCCAGCGTCCGCTCGATTTCTCCTCCTTCCCGACCGTGCTGCTGATCGCGACCATGATCCGCCTCGCGCTCAACATCGCGACGACGCGCGTCATCCTCTCGCACGGCAACGAGGGGCACGATGCGGCCGGCGGCGTGATCGCGGGCTTTGCCAGCCTCGTCATGTCCGGCGACTTCGTGATCGGGATCATCGTCTTCATGATCCTCATCGTGGTGAACTTCATCGTCATCACCAAGGGTGCGACGCGTATCGCCGAGGTCGGCGCGCGCTTCACCCTCGATGCCATTCCCGGCAAGCAGATGTCGATCGACGCCGACCTTTCCGCCGGCCTGATCGACGAGAAGCAGGCGCAGTTGCGCCGCCGCGAACTGGAGGAGGAAAGCTCCTTCTTCGGCTCGATGGACGGTGCCTCGAAATTCGTCCGCGGCGATGCCATCGCCGGCCTCATCATCACGGCCATCAACGTCTTCGGCGGCATCATCATCGGCTATTTCCGCCATGGCATGGAACTGGGGGAGGCTGCCGACGTCTTCGTGAAGCTCTCCGTCGGCGACGGTCTCGTCTCGCAGATCCCGGCTCTCATCGTCTCGCTCGCCGCGGGCCTCATCGTCTCGCGCGGCGGCACGGCGGGCTCCACCGACCAGGCGGTCGTCAACCAGCTTTCCAACTATCCGCGCGCGCTCTTCGTCGCTGCCGGCCTGATGCTGCTGCTCGCGGTCATGCCGGGCCTGCCCTTCCTGCCTTTCATGGTGCTGGGCAGCGTCATGGCCTTCGGCGCCTGGATCATTCCCCGTCGCATCGAGGAGGAGAACCGCGTCAAGCGCGAGCAGGAGGCCCAGGAGGTCCAGGCATCGCGCGAGCAGGAGAAGGACTCGGTCAAGTCGGTGCTGAAGACCGCGGAGATCGAGCTTCTGCTCGGCAAGCAGGTCTCCACCCGCCTTCTCGGCGCGCACCAGGAACTGGCCTTCCGCGTCGGCAAGATGCGCAAGAAATTCGCCGGGCAATACGGTTTCGTCGTGCCGGAGATCAAGGTTTCGGACGACATCGCCATTCCCGACAAGTCCTACCAGATCCGAATCCACGGCACGACGGTCGCGTCCAACATCGTGCGCGTCGGCGAGGTTCTGGTCGTCACCGGCGGCGGGCGCAAGCCGAGCGTCCCGGGCGACGACATCCGCGAACCCGCCTTCGGCATGCCCGCCGTCTCGATCCTCGAGACCTTCGCCGACGACCTGCGCCGCGAGGGCTTCCACCCGATCGACAACGTCTCGGTGGTGCTGACCCATCTTTCGGAGGTCATCCGCAACAACCTGCCTCAGCTTCTCTCCTACAAGGACGTGAAGGTGCTGATCGAGCGGCTCGACCCGGAATATCGCAAGCTGGCGGACGAGATCTGCTCCTCGCACATGTCCTATTCCGGCCTGCAGGCCGTGCTCAAGCTGCTGCTCGCCGAGCGCGTCTCCATCCGCAACCTGCATCTCATCCTCGAAGCTGTCGCCGAACTCGCCCCGCATGTGCGCAAGACCGAGCAGATCGTCGAGCATGTGCGCATCCGCATGTCGCAGCAGATCTGCGGCGACCTTGCGGAAAACGGCGTCCTGCCGGTGCTGCGCCTCGGCAACAAATGGGACATGGTGTTCCACCAGGCGCTCAAGCGCGATTCCAAGGGCGAGATCGTCGAGTTCGACATCGATCCGCGCCAGTTGGAAGAGTTTTCCGAGCAGGCGACCCGGGTTATCCGCGAGTTTCTCGACCGCGGCACGCCCTTTGTACTGGTCACGTCGCCCGAATCGCGCACTTATGTGCGCATGATCATCGAGCGCCTCTTCGCCACATTGCCGGTTCTCTCGCATGTCGAGCTCGCCAAGGGCATCGAGATCAAGATCCTCGGCTCCATTTCATGATCACCGACCCGCAAGGCACGGTGCTGGCGCTGTTCGCCGCCTTCTGCCGTGTCGGCGGGTGTTTCATGCTGCTGCCGGGCTTCGCCTCCGCGCGCCTTACCGTGCAGATCCGTCTGTTCCTGGCCGTAGGGGTCTCCATGGCGGTGTTGCCGGTCATGTGGGATGTCATCTATCCGCGCGCGTCCGGCTCGCTCGACGATTATCTCAAGATGATCGTTTTCGAGACGCTGACCGGCGCGGCCATCGGCCTCATCGCTCGGTACTATGTGCTCGGCCTGCAATTTGCCGGCACGGCGCTGACCATGATGATGGGCTTCAACGCGCCGCCGACGCCGGACGTGCTGGAGGACACCGCCGAGAACCAGCTCACGAACCTCATCTCGTTCGCCGGCCTGATGGTGCTTTTCCTTCTGGATTTCCACCATGTCGTGATGAAGGCGCTGATCGAATCCTATGACGTCATGCCGCTCGGGGCGGGCTTCAATCCGCAAAGCGCGCTGATCACCCTTACCGATACCCTCAGCCAGACCTTCATGATCATGCTGCGGCTCGCCAGCCCCTTCATCCTTTACGGCCTGGTCTTCAACGTCTCGATCGGCCTCATCAACAAGCTGGCGCCGCAGATCCCGATCTATTTCGTCTCGCTGCCCTTCATCATCATGGGTGGGCTGCTGCTGCTCTATTTCGGCATTTCCTCGCTACTCGAGATCTTCACCGCCGGCTTCGTGCCGGTCTTCCGGGGAGAGTAGCGATGGCCCAGAGCCGCTCCGACAAGCTGAAGCGCCTCGTCACCGTGCAGCGCCATCTGGAGAAGATGGCCGAGATCGACCTTGCCAATACGTCGCGCCAGCGGCAGGAGGTCACGGAGACGATGGACGTCGTCGCCGGCGCGATCAATTCGCTCGACCCGCTGCACCGGACTTTCTCGCGCCACTATTCCGGCCAGTACAGCAAGCTGCAGCAGCAGGACCAGATGCTGGCCAATGTGCAGCAGATGCACGAGATGCGCGTCGTGCGCGAGCGCACCAAGGGCGACCGCATGGAGGAGCATCGCAAGGAGGCGCGTGAGGCCGAGGACCGCGAGGCCGACGACAACTCGATCTACGACCTCATCGATCAGCATGTCGCCTACAAGGACCGGAGTGAATGACCGGCTTCTCGGCAAGTCCCTGTACGGAAAGCTGATTTCGCTTCTTCTCATCAAGCTTGCGTCAAAATGGATTTGCCGCGCCCTGCCGTCACGCCATCGTCATCCGCCACCAGCCTCCCGTAAGGTTGAGCAGCGATAGTCGTATCCGGACAATGATGAGGTTTGCCGGAAGAGCTGCGAGCGGCGGCGCGGGCGAGCCCGGTTCATGAGGTTAGAGGCCGGCGGACCGCCATGAGGACGGGTCCGGCTCTTGAGGAATCACCTGAAAGGCTCAAGGACGTGGCAATTTCTCCCCCCAGCGACCTGGTGCTCGATGTCGTGCGCGCGGCGGACCCGGGACAGGTCCAGGAAGCGCAAGCCAGGCTGAAATCGAACCGGGCTGCCTTCGAGGCGACGAGCCTTGCCGAGGCGGGCGCCGGTTTCCAGGTTGCCGTCGGCAGCATTCTCAACCGCGATTCGGCCGGCGCCCACGCTGCGTCGGGTGTCCCGGCCGTCGGTGGCAAGTCAATTCCCGCGCATCTGCGCAAGTTCGAGGCCATGGTGCTGCAGAACTTCGTGAAGTCCATGATGCCGACGGAGAGCGAGGAGATCTACGGCAAGGGCACGGCCGGCGAGATGTGGCGCGGCATGATGGCCGACCAGCTCGGCGAAGCGCTTGCCAAGGGCGGCGGCATCGGCATTGCCGCGAGCCTTGCCGGCAGCAGCGGCATCGGCGCCGCCTCGCCGGAGAAGGACAAGAACACGGACCGTATCGCCGCCGGCATGGTCCAGACCCTGCAGCGGGAGGCTTTTGCCGACCTGACGCCGGGCATCAAGGAACACGAGACAAAAGCATAAGCGGAGAACGATAAAATGGAACAGGCGACCAACGAACTGCGGATCCGCACCGTCCTCGGCCGGCTCGAGACCATCATCGACAACGAGAACGAGAATATCGGCCACGATCCCGACTTCGATCTGCCGACCTCGAATGCCCACAAGAGCCGCTGCCTTTATGAGCTGGCCATGCTGACGCGGGATGTCCGTCCGGACGAGGTGCCGCCGACCTTCTCCATCCAGCTCGGCCGCGTGCGCGAAAAGCTCGCCACCAATGCGCAGCGGGTCTCGGCCCATCTGGAGGCCGTTCGCGAGGTGGTCACCATCCTGAAGAATGCGGTGCAGGACCTTGAAGCCGACGGCACCTACTCGCAGGAGCAGTTCCGTCTGGGTTACGGCACATGATCAAGCTTGTCGGCACGGGCGTCTGGATCCTCGCCATCACGCTTGCCTCGGTCTATTTCTCGCTGAAGATGGCGTCGGCCCCGAAGGTCGACACGGCAGCCGCCGAGCGCGAGGCTGCCATGGAATTCGTCAGCGGCTATACGACGACGGTGCCGGTGATCGGGGAGGGGGGCGTCAACGGCTACCTTCTCACCCGGCTCGCCTACAAGGCGAACAAGGATCTGGCCGCCAAGCAGATCGTGCCGCTCCCGCAGATGATCACCGACGAACTCTATACGCTGCTGGTCGGCCAGAAGATGATCGACATCGCCACGGCCGGCAGCTTCGACGTCGATGCTTTCCGCGGCATCGTCAAGGAAGGGCTCAACCGCCGCCTCGGGGCGGACGTCATTGCCGAGGTCTATGTCGAGCAGATCGACTATATCACCACCGCCTCGGTGCAGGACCCTCCGCCAAAACGCGGCCAGACCATCGTCAAGGGTTCGGTTCCGGCCGTCCAGCCGGCGGAAGGCGGACACTAGGCGATCACGCGAAGCTGCCTGTGATCGCGGGAAGGATACCTGAGAGAGTGTGGCGCTGAACTCGAAGAAAGCCGGCCGCTTAGAGCGAGCCGGCTTTTGCCGTTTTGCGGGCCATTGCCGCAGGGCGTCCCGAAAACCTGTAGCGAAGCGCATGGAAGGCGAGGGCAAGCTCGAAGCGCCATTGCCGCAGGCGCGCGGGGTCGAGCCCGAGTCGCCGCGCGCCGCGCGGCGCCACGCGCCGTTCGCCGGCCACCGTCTCGAACAGGTCGCCCACGCCGAGCACGAGACGGGCGTGGCCGGGACCGACATGGCGGTCGATCCATTTTTCCTGCATGGGGCTTTCCATGGCGACGAGCAGGATATCGAGATCGGCCGTGCGCACGCGCTCCATCACCTCGTCGGATTGGGTGCGGTCGAACGCGCCGTCGGCGATCGGCAGGAAGATGTGCCAAGGCGAATGGCGGCGGAAATGCTCGGCAGCGCGCCTGAGCGTCGCCGGCTGTGCGCCGATAAGCCCGACACGCATGGGCTTTGCGATATAGGTCAGCATGGCCGGCACGAAATCCGTGCCCTTGAGGTTGGCGGGAAGCCGGCGGCCATGCAGCAGCCGGGAGGCGAAAGCAACGCCGCGGCCGTCCGGCAGCACCACCTGGCGTTCGAGCACCGAGCGGTATTCCGGGTCGCGCAGCATCCGGCCGGCCTTGCCGGCATCGAGAAAGGCCACGACGCTCTGGCCGAAGGGCATGGTCGCGACACTCTCGGCGAAGGCAAAGGCGTCCGCCCAGCCGAGATCGCAGACCGGCAGGTCGAAAATATCCCGTTGCGCGGCGATGACGTTGCCCGACACATGGTTCATGACGGCACTTCCTCCGAAACGGCCCGATGGCATGGAACCGCCGGTCCCGAAGCCGTCATGCTGTTTCCATGATGCTGATACTCTCGCCTGCGGATATAGCAACTTCGCTTGAAGGGCCGTTTAAGGATTTCCAGAAAAGGCGAGGGATGATTTTTACCTTTCGTCAACCATGCCGCATCTGCTTCCCTAAATGCTTGATAAAAGCGGATTTTCCTTGAAAATCGACCGGCTTTCCGCAATGGAGCCGGCAATCGGAAATGCGCCATTTCGCGTGGGGGTGCGTCTTTCCCGCAGGGCGCGCTTGAATTTATGCGTTTTGGACAGCATAGGGCGTTAAGAGGCCATCCCGCCGCTCCGGCGTCCCGCTAGAGTGGGCGCACGTCATTCAGGGAGAGAAATGTGACCACCATTATCGATGGGAAGCAGATTGCCGCTTCCGTTATTGACACCGTGAAGTCCGCTGCCGCCGCCCTGGAAAAGGATGCCGGTTTCAAGCCCGGCCTCGCCGTCGTCATTGTCGGCGACGATCCGGCAAGCCACGCCTATGTCTCCTCCAAGAGCCGGATGGCCAAGGAATGCGGCTTCAACTCCATCCAGCACACCTTGCCGGAGGAGACGACGCAGGAAGAGCTTGCCCGCCTCGTCGAGACGCTGAATGCCGACGAGACCATCCACGGCATCCTCGTCCAGCTTCCGCTCCCGAGACATCTCAATTCCGAGCCGATCATCCAGTCGATCAAACCGGAAAAGGACGTCGACGGTCTGCATGTCGTCAATGCCGGCAAGGTGGCGACGGGTGATCTCGACGGCGGTCTCGTTTCCTGCACGCCGGCGGGCGCCATGGTCTTCGTGCGGCGCACGCATGGCGACGATCTTTCGGGCCTCAACGCCGTGGTGATCGGTCGCTCCAATCTCTTCGGCAAGCCGATGTCTGCCCTGCTGCTCGCCGCCAATGCCACGGTGACGACCGCCCATTCGCGCACGAAGGACCTCGCCGCCGTCTGCCGCAACGCCGATATCCTGGTTGCCGCCGTCGGCCGTCCGGAAATGGTCAAGGCCGATTGGGTCAAGCCCGGCGCCACTGTCATCGACGTCGGCATCAACCGTATCGCCGCGCCGGAGAAGGGCGAGGGCAAGTCGCGCCTCGTCGGCGACGTCGCCTTCGAGGAATGCGCGAAGGTCGCCGGCGTCATCACTCCGGTTCCGGGCGGCGTCGGCCCGATGACCATCGCCATGCTGATGGCCAACACGGTGATCGCCGCCTACCGCAAGGCGGGACGCACGCCGCCGAAATTCTGAGCATCGAGGTCAGGAAGACGCCGTGAGACTGCTGATAAGCGGTTAGCCTCTCGGTCGTTATGCTCGGGCTTGTCCCGAGCATCCGCTGATGACTTGATTTTTGGAATGCCGGCGGACCCTCGGGACAGGCCGAGGGTGACGTAGAGTGTGGAGTGGGGGTTTGTCATCAAGCCGAAGGCGTCGTGAGACGCCTTTTCATCTCCCCGCCGGCGCCGGCCCCGTCGAGGCGCGCAGGATGAGGTCGGTCTTCCAGAGTTCCTGCTGCGGCAGGGTCTCGATCTTGAGGATGCCGGCGATCAGCCGGCGGGCGATGCGCTGGCCGGCCGCACGCAACGACGAGCGGGTCGTCGTCAGCGGCACCATGAAATTCTCCGGCTTCAGCATGGGTAGCACGTCGTCATGGGCGATCAGCGAGATGTCCGTGCCGAGCGTCAGCCCGGCCTGCCGGATCGCCCGCACGGCGCCCAGCGCCAGCACGGTGCTCGAACAGAGCACGGCCGTCGGCGGCGTTTCGAGCTGCAGGAATCGCTCCATGGCGCGAAAGCCGTGCTCGTCCGTCATCTGCGAATGCTGCACGCAATCCTCGCGCAGCACGAGGCCGTGTTCGGCGAGCGCACGCACCGTACCCTTCTTGCGGCGGATCGCGAAGGCGAGATAATCCGGTCCGTTGATCAGGGCGAAATGCCGGTGGCCGAGTTGCGCCAGAAGACGTGCGGCATCGTAGAAGGCACCGGTATTGTCGATGTCGAGATAGGGATAGTCGGTCGGCATGCCGATCGATCGGCCATGCACGATGAAGGGTGTCTTCAGCGATTTCAACATGGCGATGCGCGGATCCTTCTCGCGCATATAGGCGAGGAACAGCGCATCCACATTGCCGCTCGCCACCAGCCGCCGGCAGGTTGCCGCCTCGTCCTCCGGGGGGCTCGGATTGATGACGAAATGGAAATCGTGCTTGACCGCCTCGTCGCCGAGGCCGGCAAGGAACTCGCCGAAATGCACGTCGGATTCGATGCCATCCGCCGTCGGCATGACAAGGCCGATGGAGGCAGCCCTGCCGGTCGCAAGCCGCTGGGCCGCCCGGTTCGGGCGGTATCCCGTCTCGCGCACGGCATCCAGCACGCGCCGGCGCGTCTCGGCGTTGACTTCCGGATAGCCGTTCAGCGCCCGGCTCACGGTTGTCTGGGAAAGGCCCAGCAACTGCGACAGTTGTTTGAGATTCACGGCACCTAGCTTTCTTGAAACGGTCGAAGCGCTTTGGTTCTCTCTTCTCCCGTTTTGCCTCAAAGCGGTTGGCATGTAACATCGGCAAATCATTCAGGAAAAGCGGATTTGACCTTTTCGCGCCGCAAAACTGCGCTGCACTGCGTCATCCAGGCGGTTTTGCGTCGCGATGGACAGGGGTACTTGACGGGGCTCGGCGCTCAATGGGATGAAAGGAAACCAAAGCGCTTTGAATTTTTGGGCTATTTTGGAAACCGCCTGCCCCGGGAGAGGGCGGGTTCGCTATGGGAGGCAAATAAGGTGAAAAAGACATTGCTGATGACCGCTGCCCTCGCCCTCGTGATGGTCGGCAGCGCCGCCGCGGCGGATCTGATGTTCAAGCCGGGCGAAGATTCCAAGTTCAACTGGCAGAGCCTCGAGGATTTCAAGGCGGGCCATGACCTGAAAGGCCAGACGCTGACCATTTTCGGTCCCTGGCGCGGCGAGGACGAGACGCTCTTCAGGAACGTCTACGCCTATTTCGTCGAGGCGACGGGTGTAGACCTTAAATATTCCTCTTCGGAGAACTATGAGCAGCAGATCGTCATCGACACCCAGGCCGGCAGCCCGCCGGACGTCGCCATCCTGCCGCAGCCGGGCCTGATCGCCGACCTTGCCTCCAAGGGTTACCTCACCCCGCTCGGCGACGAGACGAAGCAATGGCTGCTCGACAACTATGCCGCCGGCCAGTCCTGGGTCGATCTTGCGACCTATAAGGACAAGGACGGCAATGCCCAGCTCTTCGGCTTTCCCTACAAGATCGATGTGAAGTCGCTCGTCTGGTACGTGCCGGAGAACTTCGAGGATGCGGGCTACGAGGTCCCGAAGACCATGGAAGACCTGAAGGCGCTGACCGAGCAGATCGTCGCCGACGGCGGCACGCCCTGGTGCATCGGCCTCGGTTCCGGTGGCGCGACGGGCTGGCCGGCGACGGACTGGGTCGAGGACCTGATGCTGCGCACGGCCCCGCCGGAAACCTACGACAAGTGGGTGACGAACGAGATACCCTTCACCGATGCCGCCGTGGTCGGCGCGCTCGACGAATTCGGCTGGTTCGCCAAGAACGACAAGTTCGTCGACGGCGGCGCGGCGGCGGTCGCCTCCACCGATTTCCGCGACAGCCCGAAGGGCCTCTTCGCCTCGCCGCCGAAGTGCTACCTGCATCACCAGGCCTCTTTCATCCCGTCCTTCTTCCCCGAGGGCACGGTGGTCGGCGAGGACGCTGACTTCTTCTACATGCCGCCCTATGCCAGCAAGCCGGAGCTCGGCAACCCCGTCCTCGGCGCTGGCACGCTCGCCATGATCACCCGGGACACACCGGCCGCGCGCGCCTTCATCGAGTTCCTGAAGACGCCGATCGCCCATGAGGTCTGGATGGCGCAGACAAGCTTCCTGACGCCCTACAAGAATGCCAACAAGGAAACCTATGCCAACGCGCCGATGAAGAAGCAGGGCGAGATCCTGCTCGAATCGACCACCTTCCGTTTCGACGGTTCGGACCTGATGCCGGGCAAGATCGGCGCCGGCGCCTTCTGGACAGGCATGGTCGACTTCGTCGGCGGCAAGTCCGCCAACGACGTGGCGGCCGACGTCCAGAAGGCCTGGGACGCCATCAAATAGGCCGTCGGTTACGGCATGCTCCCTTCTCCCCGGCGGGGAGAAGGTGAACGGCGGCGCGCGTGCGCCGGAACATGCGAATGCAAGGCAAGGGGAGGGGTCGCCATGCAGCAATTGTTATTCGCCGTTTCCACCATGGTGGGAGGCGTTCTGGCCTGTGCCGTCTATTTCTTCGGGACCAACTGGCTGCTCGACAGGATCTTTCCCTCCAAGGGGCTGACCGGCGCGCGCGCATCCAGGAACCTGCGCATCACCAATGCCGTCCGGCCGTGGCTGTTCATGGCACCCGCGCTGCTGGCGCTTACGATCTATCTCGTCTACCCGGTATTCGAATCCGTCCGCCTGTCGCTCCATGACCGCTCGGGGCAGCAATTCGTCGGGCTCCGGAACTTTTCCTGGATGCTCGGTGACGGCGAGTTCCGCCAGTCGATCTTCAACAATTTCCTCTGGCTGCTGGTCGTGCCGGCGCTCTCCACGTTCTTCGGCCTCGTCATCGCCGCGCTGACCGACCGCATCTGGTGGGGCAATATCGCCAAGACGCTGATCTTCATGCCGATGGCGATCTCCTTCGTCGGCGCGGCCGTCATCTGGAAATTCGTCTACGACTACCGCTCGGAAGGCTCCGAGCAGATCGGCCTCCTCAACGCCGTCGTCGTCGCCCTCGGCGGCACACCGGAAGCATGGATGACCATTCCCTTCTGGAACAATTTCTTCCTGATGGTCATCCTGATCTGGATTCAGACGGGTTTCGCCATGGTCATCCTCTCCGCGGCCCTGCGCGGCATCCCGGAGGAGACCGTCGAGGCCGCCGTCATCGACGGGGCGAACGGCTTCCAGATCTTCTTCAAGATCATGGTGCCGCAGATCTGGGGCACCATCGCCGTGGTCTGGACGACGATCACCATCCTCGTCCTCAAGGTCTTCGACATCGTGCTCGCTATGACCAACGGCCAGTGGCAGACACAGGTCCTGGCGAACCTGATGTTCGACTGGATGTTCCGGGGCGGGGGCGATTTCGGGCGCGGCGCCTCCATCGCTGTCGTCATCATGATCCTCGTCATCCCGATCATGATCTGGAACATCCGCAACGCCACCCGTGAAATGGAGCGCTGAGATGATTGCCACGACCCGTTCGCCGCTCATCCTCGTCGTCCACCTCTCGGTTCTGCTCATCGTCGCGCTCTGGACGCTGCCGACCGCCGGCCTTCTGATCTCCTCGCTGCGCGACAAGGACCAGCTTGCCGTCTCCGGCTGGTGGACCGCGCTTTCCACCTCCTCGCAGAATATGACCGGCCGCGCCGCCTCGCCGGAAGAACAGGTGGAGCGGGACGGCAAATTCGTCATCGCCGGCAACCTCCTTGGGGATGGCGGTACAGCCAAGGTCTCCGCCTTCGGCGTGCGCCCCATGCAGCCCGCCGCCTTCGCGGCCGGCGAGACCGCCGATATCGGCGACGGCCAGTCGCTCACCGTCAACGAGGACGGCGGCTACGAGATCGTCTCGCCGACGCAGATGGAAGGCACGCGCGGCCAGCGCATCTTCTACACTGCCTCCGTGCCGCCGCGCTTCACGCTCGACAATTATCGCGAAGTGCTGAGCGCCGCCGGCATCGGCTCCTCCTTCATCAACTCGCTGACAGTGGCGATCCCCTCTACGATCATCCCGATCCTCGTCGCCGCCTTCTGCGCCTATGCGCTCGCCTGGATGCCCTTTCCCGGCCGGGCGATCCTCATCGCCGTCGTCGTCGGACTGCTGGTCGTGCCGCTGCAGATGTCGCTGATCCCGCTCCTGAAGCTCTATAACGGCGTCGGCGCCTTCTTCGGCGTGCCGGCCAAGACCTATGTCGGCATCTGGCTCGCCCATATGGGCTTCGGCCTGCCGCTCGCGGTCTATCTCCTGCGCAACTACATGGCCGGCCTGCCGCGCGAGATCATGGAATCGGCCCGCGTCGACGGCGCGTCCGATTTCGATATCTTCGTGAAGATCATCCTGCCGCTGTCCTTCCCGGCGCTCGCCTCCTTCGCCATCTTCCAGTTCCTGTGGACCTGGAACGACCTGCTCGTCGCCATGGTCTTCCTCGGCACCGGCAATGACGAACTAGTGCTGACCGGGCGCCTCGTGAACCTTCTCGGTTCGCGCGGCGGCAATTGGGAAATCTTGACGGCCTCCGCCTTCATCACCATCGTCGTGCCCCTCATCGTCTTCTTCAGCCTGCAGCGCTACCTCGTGCGCGGCCTGCTGGCGGGGTCGGTCAAGGGCGGCTGACGAGATTTCGATACAGGATAAAAGCATGACGACGTCGGATTCCACCCTTCTCATACCGGACAAGGACTGGTGGCGCGGTGCGGTGATCTACCAGATCTATCCGCGCTCCTATCAGGACACCAATGGTGACGGGATCGGCGACCTCAAGGGCATCACCGAGCGGCTTTCCCACGTCGCCTCGCTCGGGGTGGACGCGATCTGGATCTCGCCCTTCTTCACCTCGCCGATGCGGGATTTCGGTTACGACGTCTCGGATTATCTCGACGTCGATCCGCTCTTCGGCGTGCTCGCCGATTTCGATGCGCTGATCGCCGAGGCCCACCGCCTCAACATCCGCGTGATGATCGACCTCGTCCTGTCGCACACCTCGGACAAGCATCCCTGGTTCGTCGAAAGCCGCTCCCGGCGCACCAATCCGCGGGCGGACTGGTATGTCTGGGCCGATTCCAAGCCGGACGGCACGCCGCCGAACAACTGGCTGTCGATCTTCGGCGGCTCGGCCTGGCAATGGGACCCGACACGCCTGCAATATTACATGCACAACTTCCTGACCTCGCAGCCCGACCTTAACCTGCACAATCCGGAAGTGCAGGAGGCGCTGCTCTCCGTCGCGCGCTTCTGGCTGGAGCGAGGCGTCGATGGCTTCCGCCTCGACACGATCAATTTCTACTTTCACGACAAGGAATTACGCGACAACCCCTCGCTCGCCCCCGAGCGCCGCAACGCCCAGACTGCCCCCGCCGTGAACCCCTACAACTACCAGGAACATCTCTACGACAAGAACCAGCCGGAGAACCTGGAATTCCTCAAGCGCTTCCGTGCGCTGATGGAAGAGTTCCCGGCCATCGCAGCCGTCGGCGAGGTGGGCGACAGCCAGCGCGGTCTCGAAATCGCCGGCGAATACACCTCGGGCGGCGACAAGATGCATATGTGCTACGCCTTCGAATTCCTGGCGCCCGATCCCTTGACGCCGGCCTTCGTCGCCGAAACGCAGAACGCGCTGGAAAAGGCCGCCCCCGAGGGCTGGGTGTGCTGGGCCTTCTCCAACCACGACGTCATGCGCCATGTCAGCCGCTGGGGCAGCGCCGTCACCGATCACGAGTCCCATGCCAAGCTGCTGGCGAGCCTCTTGATGTCCTTGCGCGGCTCGGTCTGCATCTATCAAGGCGAGGAACTGGCGCTGCCGGAAGCCGAGCTTGCATATGAGGACCTGCAGGACCCCTATGGCATCCAGTTCTGGCCGGATTTCAAGGGCCGCGACGGCTGCCGCACGCCGATGGTCTGGGAAAGCACCGCACAGTCCGGCGGTTTCAGCGACGGCCGTCCATGGCTTCCCGTGCCGGAAGCGCATCTGGAGCGCGCGGTCGATGTGCAGGAGGGAGACGAGACCTCGGTGCTGGCGCATTACCGCCGCTTCCTTGCCTTCCGCAAGGAGCATGCGGCGCTCGTCAAGGGCGAGATCGAGTTCCACTCGGCCGAAGGGGCGATCCTCTCCTTCGTGCGCACGCACGGCAACGAGAAGGTCTTCTGCGCCTTCAACATGAGCCCGGTGGCACGCCTTGCCGATCTGCCCCCCGGCACTCTGGAGGCGCTGGAAGGCCACGGCTTCGCCAGTATCATGCATGCGGAAAGTATCGAACTTCCGGCCTGGAGCGGGTTTTTCGCCCGCTTCGCCTGAGGGATTAGAGGGGAGAGAAACATGACCGGGCTGGTGCTCAAGGACATCCGAAAATCCTACGGCGCGGTGGACGTGATCCACGGCATCGATCTCGATATCAAGCAGGGCGAGTTTATCGTCTTCGTCGGTCCGTCCGGCTGCGGCAAGTCCACCCTCCTGCGCATGATCGCGGGCCTTGAGGAGATCACCGGCGGCGACATGATGATCGACGGCGAGCGGGTCAACGAGGTGCCGCCGTCGAAGCGCGGGATCGCCATGGTCTTCCAGTCCTACGCGCTCTACCCCCATATGACCGTGTTCGACAACATGGCCTTCGGCATGCGCATCGCCGGGGAAAGCAAGGCGGAGATCGACCGTCGGGTGCGCGCCGCCGCCGACATCCTCCAGCTGACGCAATATCTCGATCGCCTGCCCAAGGCGCTTTCCGGCGGTCAGCGCCAGCGCGTCGCCATCGGCCGCGCCATCTGCCGCAATCCGAAGGTCTTTCTCTTCGACGAGCCGCTGTCCAACCTCGATGCCGCGCTGCGTGTCGCCACCCGCATCGAGATCGCAAAACTCTCCGAGCAGATGGCCGACACGACCATGATCTACGTGACGCACGACCAGGTGGAGGCGATGACGCTTGCCGACCGCATCGTCGTGCTGTCGGCCGGCCATATCGAGCAGGTCGGCCCGCCGCTGGAGCTCTATGAGCGCCCGGCGAACCTTTTCGTCGCCCGCTTCATCGGCTCGCCGGCCATGAACATCATCCCGGCGAAGATCACCGCGACGGGGGCCTCGGCGACGCTTGAGCTGACGGGCGGGCGCGCTTGCGCGGTGGATATTCCGGTGGCCGCATCCGAGGTCGGCAAGACGGCGAGTTTTGGCGTCCGCCCGGAGGACCTGCAGATCACGACGGGCGAGGATTTCCTTTTCGAGGGCACGGTCTCGATCGTCGAGGCGCTGGGCGAAGTGACGCTGCTCTACATCGAGGGTTTGGTGCAGGGCGAGCCGATCATCGCCAAGCTTCCCGGCATCATCGACATCAAGCGCGGCGACAGGATCCGCTTCACGGCGGACAAGGCGAAGCTGCATCTCTTCGATGCCGCCGGCAACAGCTACCGCCTGTCCTGAGGCCTCGGAGTGGCAGGATTTCGTCCTGCCGCTCAACTCGATGTTAAGCCTTGCTGCCTAGGTTTTCCCGCGGAAATGACAGTGCAGAGGACTGCGTCAGATGAATATCCAGGGGCCGCGCGGCAACTACCTGAACAAGGAAGAATCCTTCATGTACGACCGGGAAAAGAGCTTCCCGATGGAGGATACCTGCAACGAAGCGCGCATCGAGTTCACCGAGAATGGCGGGCTCGTCAACCTGGTTTCCCGCCGATGCGTCATCACCAGGCTGTCGCGCAGCGGCGCCGTCATCACCATGACGACCAAGTTCCAGCTCCCGCGCAATTTCTATCTCGATATCGTCAGCGCCCGCCTGCCGATGATCGGCTGCCTGACGCAGCGCGTCTATACCAACGACGTCGTGGAAGCCCGCTTCCTGCGCCTGCTCTCGGACAAGGATTTGCAGCGCATCTTCGTCTACTCGACGCACCGCAACCATCAGGGGCGCACGCTGGATATCTATAGCTGAGGTGAGGGCGGATAGTCGCCGCCACGCACGCGGCCGTAGTCCGACCACCTCTCCTCCGTCATGCTCGGGTCAAGCCCGGGGATGACGGCAGTGGGCGGGGCGCCGGCTGGCCGGCAGCAGAGGACGCAAAGCGTCCCGCCGCCTCAGGCGAACAGCACGCTCGCCCCGTGATCCGCCGGTCCCGCAATCGCGCGGAACGGCGCAAAAAGTTCGCGACCCATGCCGAAATCGTTGCCGGAAAGATCGGCTTCCGCCTGCGGGCGCGCGGAAAATTCGGCCGCTTCCACCAGAACCTCGATCGTACCGCGAGTGGCGTCCAGCCGGATCATGTCGCCTTCACGGATGCGGCCGATGGGGCCGTTGTCGGCGGCTTCCGGCGTCACATGGATGGCGGCGGGAACCTTGCCGGAGGCGCCCGACATGCGCCCGTCGGTCAGGAGCGCCACGCGCTGGCCGCGATCCTGCAGGATGCCGAGCACGGTGGTCAGCTTGTGCAGTTCGGGCATGCCGTTGGCTTTCGGACCCTGGAAGCGCACGACGGCGATGAAATCGCCCGTCAGTTCGCCGGCCTTGAAGGCGGCGTTGAGTTCGAGCTGGTCATGGAACACCTTTGCCGGTGCCTCGATGACGTGCCGCTCCGGCTTCACCGCCGAGATTTTGATGACGGCCTTGCCGATATTGCCGGTCAGCATTTTCAGGCCGCCGGATGGCTGGAAGGGTGTCTCGATGCTGGCGAGGATCTTCGGATCGTGGCTGACCTTCGGTGCCTTTTCGCGCAGCACCGCGCCGTCCGCGCCGAGCCTCGGATCGATCGTGTAGGCCTTGAGGCCCTGGCCGTAGACGGTGCGCACGTCGTCGTGCAGCATGCCGGTCTTCAGGAGCTCCTGGATGAGGAAGCCCATGCCGCCGGCGGCATGGAAATGGTTCACGTCGGCAAGCCCGTTCGGATAGACGCGGGCAAGCAGCGGCACGACGTCGGAAAGCTCGGAAATGTCCTGCCAGGTCAGCACGATGCCGGCGGCCCGCGCCATGGCGATGAGATGCAGCGTATGGTTGGTCGAGCCGCCGGTCGCATGCAGGCCCACGACGCCGTTGACGATCGAGCGTTCGTCGATCATCTCGCCGGCCGGGGTGAATTCATTGCCCTCGGCGGTGATGGCAAGCGCGCGCTTCGCCGCCTCCTTGGTGAGAGCGTCGCGCAGCGGCGTGCCGGGATTGATGAAGGACGCGCCGGGCATGTGGAAGCCCATGATCTCCATCAGCATCTGGTTGGAGTTGGCGGTGCCGTAGAAGGTGCAGGTGCCGGGGCCGTGATAGGATTTCGATTCGGCCTCCAGCAGCTCTGCCCGGCCGACCTTGCCTTCCGCGTAGAGCTGGCGCACGCGCGCCTTCTCGTCGTTCGGAAGCCCCGAGGTCATAGGGCCCGCCGGAATGAAGACGGCCGGCAGGTGCCCGAAGGTCAGCGCCGCGATGGTCAGGCCCGGCACGATCTTGTCGCAAACGCCGAGATAGACGACCGAATCGAACATGTTGTGCGAGAGGCCGACGCCGGCCGCCATGGCGATGAGATCGCGCGAGAAGAGCGACAGTTCCATGCCCGGCTGGCCCTGGGTCACGCCGTCGCACATGGCCGGCACGCCGCCGGCGACCTGCGCCACGCCGCCCGCCTCCCGCGCGGCCTCGCGGATGAGTGCCGGATAGGTCTCGAACGGTTGATGGGCCGAGAGCATGTCGTTGTAGGCGGTGATAATGCCGAGGTTCGGAACGCGGTCGCCGGCGAGCGCGTCCTTCTCGGCGGGGGAACAGACGGCAAAGCCATGCGCGAGGTTGCCGCAGGACAGCACCGCGCGGTGCACGCCCTTGGTAATGGCGGCCCGCACGCGCTCGAGATAAAGCTCGCGGTGCGGTTTGGAGCGTTCGACGATGCGGGCTGTAATGGCTTCGATGCGCTTGTCGGCGGACATGGGAGTATCCTGACCTCTCTCGATTTGCATTTTCGCACGGGCTGGAGAGCGGGGAAGCTCAGCCATCCGCTTCGTTCGTCGGCGGCGTGCGCCGGGTGGAGCCGGATATGAGCCGGCGGGTGCCTCAGGGCGCCCAGTAGATGTCGACGGGCGTCGCCGCGCGCCGGAGAATGGCGCGGATCGGCATGTCGGTTTCCGGACCGTCGCCTTCTGCGGCGGCAAGGACGTCCATCTTGCCCTGGCCCTCGATATGCAGCACCAGGAGGCGGGCATCCTGAAGGCTCGTGAAAGTGAAGGTGAGGCGGGTCTCGCCCGCGCCTTCCGCTTCCATGGTGATCACGCCGCGCGGCGTATCGGCCGAGATCGCTTCGGCAAGCCGGCTTCCGCCGGGGAAGAACGAGGCCGTATGCCCGTCCGTGCCCATGCCGAGGGTGACGACATCGAAGGGCGGCGTGAGCGCCGAAGCGTCCGCCGTCACGGTCTTCGCCGCGGCTTCCGCACTGCCGGCGTCACGATAGAGCGGCAGGAAGCCGGCGGACCGCGCCTTGTTCTGGAGCAGGTTCTCGGAGACGAGCAGATGGTTCGAGCGCGGATTGTCCGCCGGCACGAAACGCTCGTCGACAAGGGTGATCGTCACTTTGCCCCAGTCTATGTCGCGGGTCGACAGCGCCCTGAAGAAGGCCTTCGGCGTCGATCCGCCGGAGACCGCGATGCTGGCGCGGCCCCGTGCTGCGATGGCGTCGGCAAGGGCCGTGGAAACCCGGTCCGCCAATCCCTCGGCGAGAGCCGCGCCGTCCTGGAATTCATGCAGTTTCGCGCTCATGGCCTTCCTTACGATTCATGCCAGGTGCGGCCGTCGCGCTCGATGAGGGCGATGGCCTGGCTCGGTCCCCAGGTGCCGGCGGTATAGCCCTGGGTCTGCTGGCCCGTCGTTTCCCAGGCTTTCAGGATCGGGTCGATCCAGTGCCACGCGGCCTCGACCTCGTCGCGGCGCATGAAGAGCGTCTGGTTGTTGCGGATGACGTCGAACAGCAGCCGCTCATAGGCATCGACATTGCGCACCTCGAAGGCCTCGGCAAAGCTCATGTCGAGCGAGACGTTGCGAAGGCGCATGCCGCCCGGACCCGGATCCTTGATCATCAGCGACTGCTTGACGCCTTCGTCCGGCTGCAGGCGGATGATGAGCTGGTTGGCCTCGATGCGGCCTGCGGAGGGATCGAAGATCGAGTGCGGGATCGGCTTGAAGGTGATGACGATCTCCGACATGCGCGTGGCAAGGCGCTTGCCCGTGCGGATGTAGAAGGGAACGCCGGCCCAGCGCCAGTTGCCGATCTCGGCCTTGATGGCGACGAAGGTCTCGGTGTTGGAAACGCCGCCGTCAAGCTCTTCCAGATAGCCCTTGACCGGGCCGCCGGCGGAGGCCCCGGCGCGGTACTGGCCACGGACCGTGAGGCGCTCGACATTGTACTGGTCGATGGGCTTGAGGGCGCGCAGGACCTTGAGCTTCTCGTCGCGCACGGCTTCCGCGTCCATCGAGGTGGGCACTTCCATGGCGACGAGGCAGAGAAGCTGGAGGATGTGGTTCTGCACCATGTCGCGCAGCGCACCCGCCTTGTCATAGTAGCCGGCGCGGCTTTCAAGCCCCACGGATTCGGCGACCGTGATCTGGACATGGTCGATATGGGCGGAATTCCACAGCGGCTCGTAGAGCGCATTGGCAAAACGCAGCGCCATCAGGTTCTGCACCGTCTCCTTGCCGAGATAGTGGTCGATGCGGAAGATCTGGTCTTCGTGGAAGACCTTGCCGATCGTATTGTTGAGCTCGTTGGCGGAGGCAAGGTCGCGGCCGATCGGCTTTTCGACGACGATGCGCGTCTGCTTGGTGATCAGCTTGTGATCGCGGATCTTCTCCGAGATGTCGCCGAAAATGGCGGGCGCGACGGCGAGATAGAAGGCGCGCACGCGCTCCTTGCCCTCGTCCAGCAGCTTCTTCAAGTCGTTCCAGCCCTGGTCGGACTTGGCATCGACCGCGACATAGAACAGGCGGTCGCAGAAGGTCTTGACCTGTCCTTCGTCGAATTCGTCCTGCTTCAGGTGTTCCTTCAGCGCATCGACCGCGAACTTGCGATATTCCTCGTTGGTATAGGCCGTGCGCGATGCGCCGATGATGCGTGTCGGGTCGGAAAGCTGGCCGGCAAGCTGCCGGTGATAGAGGGCCGGAAGGAGCTTGCGTTCCGCAAGATCGCCGGTTCCGCCGAAAACGACATAGTCGAAGGGTTCAACGGGAATGATCTGGCTGCTCATCGGATGTCTCGATCTCGTTCTGTTGCCGGGGTTATAATCTAATCGATTTAAAAACGCCAGAGCGCAACGCGACAAAATCGCCGCTTCGAGGAATCAGAGCTTGTCGCGCAGCGCATACCAGGTGAGGGCGAGGAACAGCAACGGTGAGCGGAACCGCCGCCCGCCGGGGAAGGCCGGGATTTTCAGGGCTTTCAGGTGATCGAGTTCGGCGCTGCCGCCGGTTGCCTCGTCCGCATAGAGCTTGCCGCAATAGTTCGACAGCATGACGCCATGGCCGGAATAGCCCCCGATCGAGGTGATGCCGGGCATGACCTCGCGCACATAGGGCTGGCGCGGCAGGGTGATGCCGACCGAGCCGCCCCAGGCATGGGTGATCTCGATATCCGAAAGCTCCGGGTAGATCTCGGCGATCTGCCGGCGGATATGGATGGTGATGTCGCGGGGATTGTCTGCCGTATAGGCTTCGCGGCCGCCGAAGAGCAGCCGGCCGTCGCGCGACTTGCGGAAATAGCGCACGACGAATCGCGTATCGGCGATCGCCTCGCCGCCCGGGATGATCGACGGATATTTGTCGAGCACGGGCGTCGCGCCGATGAAGGAGCGGATCGGCATCACATGGGCGGCCGTCTTCGGCTCTAGGTCGCCGATATAGGCGTTGCAGGCGATCAGCGCCTTGTCCGCGCGGATCGTGCCCCTGGCGGTGGTGATCACCGCCTTGCCGCCCGTCCGCTCGATCTTCAGGGCGGGGGTCTTCTCATGGATGCCTGCGCCCGCGGCCTGTGCCGCGCGGGCAAGGCCGACGATGAGCTTCATCGGGTGGATATGGCCCGTGCCGGTGTCGCGGATGCCGAAATGGTAACGCTTCGAGCCGACGCGCTCCTCCGTCTCCGTCCGGTCCATATAGCTGAAATGGGGATAGCCGTACCGGGTCGCGGCGATCTCGACGCTGTCGCGGAAGTCCTTCTCGTAGCTTGCCTTGTGGCTGACATTGAGCTGGCCCGGCACATATTCGATATCGAGACCCTGCGAGCCGGCGAAATCGAGGATGTGCCGCTTGGCATTTTCCGCAAGGTCGAAGAGCGCGCGGGAGCGCTCGTAGCCGATCTGCTCTTCCAGTTCCGCCGGCTCGGCGCGCTGGCCGGTGCCGAGCTGGCCGCCATTGCGGCCGGAGGCGCCGTCACCGAAGCGATGCGCTTCGATCAGCGTCACGCGGACGCCTTTCCGCGCGAGATTGTAGGCGGCCTGCAGGCCGGTGAAGCCGCCGCCGACAATGGCGACGTCGGTCTCGACGGAACCGTCGAGCGGGGCATATTCGGGGCGTTCCCCGACGGTCGCCTCATACCAGGAGATGCCGGGGGAAATCGGGCTTTGCCAAGGCATTGCGCATACTCTCAATCAGATGAGGAGCGGCGGCATGCCGGCCGCCGGCCGCTCCGGTTCTCGTCTCGCAGGGTGTTCCGGGCGCACGGCCGCTCAGACGTTGAGCAGCAGGAACTCGCGCTCCCACGGGCTGATCACCTGCATGAAGGTCTCGAACTCGCCGCGCTTGACGCCGGCATAGAGGCCGATGAATTCCGGGCTCAGCACATCGGCCAGCGTGGGATCGGATTCGAGCAGCGACACGGCTTCAAGCAGCCCGCGCGGCAGTTCGATCGATCCCTCGTTGGCGGTGTCTTCCGTCGGCGCCGTTGGTTCCAGCCCGTTCATGATGCCGAGCAGGCCGCAGCCGAGCGAGGCCGCCAGCGCCAGATACGGATTGGCATCCGAGCCGGGCAGGCGGTTTTCGATGCGCCGGGCATTGGCGTCCGACACCGGCACGCGGAAGGCCGTCGTGCGATTGTCATAGCCCCAGGCATTGTTGACCGGTGCCGACATGTCGGGCGTTAGGCGGCGGTAGGAATTGACATAGGGTGCCATCATAACCAGCGTCTTCGGCACATAGGCCTGCATGCCGCCGATGAAGTGGAAGAATTCCTTCGAGGGCGAACCGTCCGGATTGGAGAAGATGTTCTTGCCGGTCTCGATCTCCACCACCGACTGGTGGATATGCATGGCCGAGCCTGCCTGCCCCTGCATGGGCTTTGCCATGAAGGTGGCGTAGATGCCGTGTTTCAGCGCCGCCTCGCGGATCGTGCGCTTGAACAGGAACACCTGATCGGCCAGCTCGATCGGATCGCCGTGGCGCAGGTTGATCTCCAGCTGCGCCGGCCCCTCCTCGTGGATCAGGGTGTCGATCTCGAGGCCCTGCTTTTCGGAGAAGTGGTAGATGTCGTCGATCAGCTCGTCGAATTCGTTGATGCCGGCGATGGAATAGCCCTGGCCGCCGAGGATGGAGCGGCCGGAACGACCCTTCGGCGGACGCAAGGGATAGTCCGGGTCGTCGTTCATCGCGACGAGGTAGAATTCGATCTCGGGCGCGACCACCGCCTTCCAGCCGCGCTGGCGATACATGTCGACGATATTCTTCAGCACGTTGCGCGGCGTATAGGGCACGTTCTCGCCGGTCGAGCCGACGATGTCGCAAATGACCTGCGCGGTCGGATCGCTCTCCCAGGGCACGACGGAGAGGGTGGAAAGATCCGGCACGAGCTTCAGGTCGCTGTCGCGCGGCTCATAGCGGAAATTGCCGGTTTCCTCCGGATAGTCGCCGGAGATCGTATGCCGGTAGAGCGCCGAGGGCAGGGCCAGCGAGGTGTTGGAGGTGAATTTCGACGACGGCATCATCTTGCCGCGCGGCACACCGGCAAGGTCCGGCGTGATGCATTCGATGTCCTCGATGCCGCGGGCCCTCAGCCAGTCTGCCGCGTCCTTCCAGGTCTTCACCCCGCGCGGCACGCTGATTGCGGGAGGGATTTTCGCGGAGCGTGCGGCTTTCTCGATCGTGGGGGCGACGACTTTCTTCCTGGACGGCATGAGGCACCGGATTTGATTGACGATGGAGCCATCATAGCGGGAGATTGCCCCTTGGCTAGCTCCCCCGGGTGGGGAGAAAAGGCGAATGTGCCATGGGGAATTGTTTTTCCCGTGCCGATTGACTTTCGCCCGCCATGGCCGAAAGGAAGGGACGAACGGGGGCGGGATACGTGACAGAGCGGCGGGACGTCGTCATCATCGGGGCAGGCGCGGCAGGCATGATGTGCGCCATCGAAGCGGGCAGGCGCGGGCGTCGCGTGCTCGTCATCGACCATGCCCGCGCGCCCGGCGAGAAGATCCGCATCTCCGGCGGCGGCCGCTGCAATTTCACCAATATCCATGCCGGGCCGAAGAATTTCCTCTCCGGCAACCCGCATTTCTGCAAGTCGGCCCTTGCCCGCTACACGCCGCGCGATTTTCTCGATCTGGTCGAACGCCACCATATCGCCTGGCATGAAAAGACGCTGGGCCAGCTTTTCTGCGACAATTCGGCGAAAGAGATCGTCGCCATGCTGCTTGAGGAAATGGCGAAGGTCGATGCCGAACTGCGGCTCGCCACCCCGATCGCCGCCGTCGAGCACGACGGCGCGGCTTTCCGCATCGTGACGGAGGGCGGAACCGTCGAGGCGAGATCTCTGGTCATCGCCACCGGCGGCAAGTCGATCCCGAAAATGGGCGCCACCGGCTTTGCCTATCGCATCGCCGAACAGTTCGGCCTGCCGGTCACCGAAACCCGTGCCGGCCTCGTGCCTCTGACGCTCGATCCGGCGACGCTTGCCGCCCATGACGGCCTGCCGGGCGTCTCGGTCGAGGTCATCGCGCGCCATGGCAAGACGGCGTTCCGCGAGGCGGCGCTCTTCACCCATCGCGGCCTCAGCGGCCCGGCCATCCTGCAGATCTCCTCCTATTGGCGGGAAGGCGAGGAGATCGCCTTCACGCTCTGCCCGGATGTCGATTTCGCCGCCGTCATCGCCGCTGCGCGGCGAACGAACGGCCGGCAGGCAGTGCAGACCGTGCTGGCCGAGCATATGCCGAAGAAGCTCGCCCAGCTCTTCGTCACCGAGCTTGCCTTGGACGGTCCGCTCGCCGAGCAGCCGGGCCGCCGCATGGAAACGCTGCTCCAGCAGCTTCGGGACTGGCGCCTGCGCCCGCCGGGCTCGGAAGGCTACCGCACGGCCGAGGTCACGCTCGGCGGCGTCGATACGGCCGCCCTCGATTCCCGCACCATGGCGGCGCGTTCGGTGCCGGGCCTCTATTTCATCGGCGAGGCGGTGGATGTGACCGGCTGGCTCGGCGGCTACAATTTTCAATGGGCCTGGGCATCCGGCCATGCCGCCGGCCAGGACGCCTGATCGCGCCGCCTCTTTACCCTCCTTTAACACCTTGGAGCGGATGCTTCTCGAATGTCGGCATTTCCCGTTCTGCGCTTGCCGGCGAGGCGGGAGAGACACATGATGTGGGCCGGCTGGCCGGATCATCCGGGTTGCCTGATGCTGGTAACGGAGTAACGCCGCATGCCTGAAAGACGAAGCCGTCCCGTCCGCGCCATCGCCCTCGTCGCGGCGGAAAGCCGCCGGCGCCTGCTCATCCTTCACTGCCTGCTCGCCGCAAGCCTTGTCACGCTTCTTGCAATCGCGGTGCCGTGAGGCGCGTGCACCTGCTATAAATCGGTTTAAGCGGTGAGAGATTTTTAAAGATTGCCGCTGATTATCGCCGGATAGGGTTCCGGACGCCGCGCCCCCATGACGGATGAGGCGCGGCTGGCAATGAATGCTCCCTCGGAGACGCGGCATTGCGGCCGCATGAAGTCGGTAATCCGGCGTCCGAATCCTGGGGAGGCCCGACACGGGCAGGGTGGAGTACGCCGACAACGGATGTTCCGCCAATGTTCATTGATAAGATTCTCGCGCGTTTCAAAATTCAGACGAAGGTCCTGGTTTTCATTCTGCCCTTCGTGCTCAGCATCTGCGCGGTGGGCTTCACCGGGCTTTACGCCTCCGGCCTGCTGCAGGGCCGCATGGAGATATCCAACAGCGTCCTCCAGTCGCTCGCCGGCTTCAAGGACTTCTATGCCAGCATGAACCGCTTCCTCCAGGATACCAGCGAGGAAAGCCGCAAGGCCGTGCACGAGCGCCTGACGACGCAGGGCGCCGTGTTGCAGGCGACGATGGATGGCCTTGCGCCGGATGCCGACAGGTCCAAGCTCGTCGACGCCCAGACCCAGACCAAGGATATCGAGGCCCGCATGGACGGGCTCTGGTCGCTCTATGTGCAGGAAACCGCCCTGCACGACGCGATGGCCAAGAATCTCGGCTATCTGTCGGCCGAGCAGATCAAGATCCTCGACGAGGCGACCAAGCTCCAGCGTACGGTGCGCCAGAACGAGAATGTCGCAAAGAGCATGCTGCGCGAGGCCGAGCGCCTGACCAGCGCCTCCCGGTTCTTCACCGATTTCCTGACCGCCTTCACCCGGGGCGCCACGGCTGACGAGCAGATGAAGATCGCCAGGGAACGCTTTCCCCTCATCTCCAAGACCGAGCGCTCGATCGCGTCGATCCTTCCGAAGAACCAGAAGGTCGTTTCCGTGACCATTCGTTCGACGATCGACGAGCTCGGCGGCATCTTCTCCTCCTCGGACCCGGCGTCCGTCACCGTGCCGGAGATCACGCGGCGCGTGAATCGCTTCCGCCAGGTCGCCATCCAGCTCCAGGGCGCGGCCGGCGAGAAGATGCGCGAGGCGACCCGCATCTTCGGCGAGCTCGACGAGCCGATCATCAAGTCCGAGGCGATCCTCGCCTCCACGCGCAAACTGGTGTCCTCGATCGACGATATAGAGGTGGCGAGCGCGCGTTTCCTCGGCCAGACTTCGGAGAAGAACCGGGTCAAGCTGCTGGGTTATCTTTCCATCCTGCGCATCGACATGAGCGGGCTGCGCGGCAGCGCAAGCGGTCTTGCCTTCTTCGATGCAATCGACGGATCGCTGATGCCGGTGCTGGAGAGGATCGAGGCGGACAGCGAGGCGCTGGTGAAGATCAGCACCCAGCGCGCCGCCGATTTCAATGCCGCGGGCGAATCGATCGACACCATCTGGAACCTCCTCAGCCAGTTTGCGGAAGAGCAGAAGGTCAGCGCCGGCACCGAGCGCGAGAAGGCCAATCAGGTTTCGGTCTTCGCCACCGTCGCCGGCATCGCGATCGCGGTTCTTGCCGGCATCGCCCTCGTTCTGACGCTCAAGGGACCGATCGGCCAGATCACCGGCGCCATGCGGCGGCTTGCGGACGGTTTCCTCGACACGGGCATTTCCGGCGAAGGCCGCGCCGACGAGATCGGCGACATGGCGCGCGCCCTCGGTGTCTTCAAGGAGAACGCCCTGTCGAAGATCCGCGTGGAGGAAGAAAGCGAGCAGCAGCGCGCGGCGGCCGAGGCCGAGCGGGCGCGCAACGACGCGGAAAAACAGACATTGGACCAGCAGATCGATTTTGCCGTCAGCGCGCTTGCCGCCGGCCTCGGCCGCCTGGCGCAGGGCGACCTGTCGCGCCAGATCGACACCCCGTTCGCCGGCCGTCTGGAGCAGCTCCGTCAGGACTTCAACATCTCGCTGACCCGTCTTCAGGATACGCTCGGCCAGATCCGCAACAATGCGCTGTCCATCCAGCGCAGCGGCTCGGACATGCTGCAATCGGCCGATGCGCTGTCCAAGCGCACGGAATCCCAGGCCTCTTCGCTGGAGGAAACCGCGGCCGCGGTCGAGCAGATCACGGCCACCGTGCGCTCTTCCGCCGAGCGGGCGCATGAGGCCAACGTCGTCGTCGGCGCGACCAAGCGCAGCGCCGACAGCTCTGCCGCAGTCGTCAGCAACGCGATCGCCGCCATGGGCCGCATCGAGGGCGCCTCGCGCCAGATCGAGCAGATTATCGAGGTCATCGACGACATCGCGTTCCAGACCAACCTGCTCGCGCTCAATGCCGGTATCGAGGCCGCGCGCGCGGGCGAGGCCGGCAAGGGCTTTGCGGTGGTGGCACAGGAAGTGCGCGAGCTTGCCCAGCGTTCGGCCAGCGCCGCCCGCGAGATCAAGGGCCTCATCGAGAAGTCCACCAGCGAGGTCAGCGCCGGCGCGCATCTGGTGCAGGAGACGGGCGCCGTGCTCGCCTCGATCAGCCAGCAGATCGTCACCGTCAGCCAGCATGTGGACATGATGGCGACGGCGAGCCGCGATCAGGCCGCCGCCCTGCAGGAGGTCAACGGCTCCGTCAACCAGATGGACCAGATGACCCAGCAGAACGCCTCGATGGTGGACCTGACGACCGCTGCAAGCCGCAAGCTCGCCGGCGATGCCGACACGCTGATGATGCTGGTGGAACAGTTCCGCCTGGAAGCGGACGAACAGGCGGTTTACCGCGCGGCCTGACCGGCACGGTCGGCATGAGGTGCAAACCCCCGGCGTGCGGAAACCGCGCCGGGGGTTTCCTTGGCGGCATGATCCCGGCCTTCCGTCAAAGCCGGATGGCGGTTTCCTCTTTCGCCGTGCGCATGACGACCATGGTGAAGAAGCGGGCGACATTGTTGTTGTCGCTGAACAGCCGGTCGCAAAGCGGCACGTACTCGTCCATATCGCGCAGGCGCAGCATCAGGACAACATCGGTCTCGCCGGTGACGGAATAGGCCTGCGACACGGCCTCTTCGGCGACGGCGATGTCGAGGAATCGGCGCATATGCTGTTCGCCGTGCAGTTTCAGTTCCACCGTGACCAGCGCCTTGATCGTTCGCCCGGCCTTGGCCGGATTGAGGATCGCGACAATACGGATGACGCCGGATTTCCGCAGCCGCTGCGTGCGGCGCAGGCAACTGGAGGGGGAGAGGCCCACCGCATCCGCCAGCTCGACATTGGTGCGCGACGCATCGCGCTGCAGGAGGTTCAGCAGTTTCCGGTCGATACGGTCCATGGCCGGAGCATATCCGGGCGCTTGATCTTTGCAATAAAATTGCACAGGGCTGCAATCTTTGACCGAAAGTTCCAGGCGGTTTGGGCTAGGAGAGGACAACGAAGAGGAGCCGACCGATGCCGTTCTTGATGACCGCCTGGCAAAAGACCCGGCCCACCCTCCGGGTCTACTGGCTGCTCGTGCGGATAACCGTTCCCATCGCGATCGCCACCGAGCTGCTGTCGCGGATGGGCGTGATCGAGGCCATCACGCCCGCCTTCGCGCCCGTCATGAGCCTGGTCGGGCTTCCGCCGGAACTGGGGCTGGCGTGGCTGACCGGCATGCTGGTGGGAATCTGGGGCGCGGTGCCGCTGCTCTTCACCCTCGTCCCGATCTCCTCGCTCAGCGTGGCGGATATGACGGTCTTCTCCTCGCTCATCCTGTTCGCCCATGCGCTTCCCATCGAGCAGAAGATCATCCAGCAGGCCGGGCCGGGCATGATCGTCACGACGGCCGCGCGCATGGCGGGCGGCCTGCTCTACGCCTTCCTGCTCCACCACCTTCTCGCCGCCACCGGCTGGCTGTCGGCCCCCGTCGATCCCACCTGGATTCCGATCACCGCCACGCCCGACTGGATCGAATATCTTCGCGGCCTCGGCGAGACGCTGTTCTGGATGTTCGTCATCCTCGTCTCCCTGTCCTGGGGCCTCGAATTCCTCAAGGCGACGGGCATCCTCGGCCTGACGATGAAGGCGCTTTCGCCGGTGCTGCGGCTGGCCGGCATCCGGGGCGAGGCCGAACACCTCACCGCCGTCGGCCTGTTCCTCGGCATTTCCTACGGCGCGGGTCTTCTCATCCGCGAGGCGCAGTCGGGCCGCGTATCGCCGCGCCAGATCTTCCTGTCCTGCATGTTCATGGGCTTTGCGCACAGCGTGATCGAAGACACCTTGATCGTGATCGCCCTCGGCGCCGACGTCTACGGCGTGCTTGTCGGGCGGCTGGTCTTTGCCATCGCGGCGACGGCCGCCATCGCCGCCCTGCTGCGCCGCCTTTCGGATCGGACGTTTTTCACGCAGATGTTCCGGCCGGTCGCCGTCAAGGCCGAGGGCTGACGCGATGCGCAACGAAAATCCCCGGCGCAGGGAAGGCCGGGGATTTTCCTCAACTGGAGGTGCCGTGTCAGCCGCGGCCCTGCGTCACGATGACGGGGATCAGCAGGTCGCCCCAGTTGCCCTCTCCGCCGTGGTGGCGGGCAGAGCGGACGAGTTCCACCGAGACCCCGGCCTCCACCGCCTTCATGACGGACTGGTTGAGGCGATGCAGGTCGTTGGCGACCATGCGGATCATGGCCTGCTGATCGGGGGTCATGGCGGAGGCCTGTTCCTCCGCCCGTTCCTTGACGCGGGTCTGGACTGTCATGGCATTTCTCCTCTTATTTGAGCATTTTGCAGGCAGGCGGTAAGCCTGCCGTCGCAGGAAATGCGGCTCTGCTAGGGGTTCTTGACGGGTCTGCGGTCGGGTTACTCGGCGGCCGGGCGGAACTGCTCGTGCTCGGTCGATTCGTGCATGGCGGTCGTCGAGGACTGGCCGCCGGTGATGGCCATGGAGACGGCATCGAAATAGCCGGTGCCGACCTCGCGCTGATGCTTGGTGGCCGTGTAGCCGTTGACCTCGGCGGCGAATTCCGCTTCCTGCAGCTCCGAATAGGCGGCCATCTGGCGGTCCTTGTAGCCGCGCGCCAGCTCGAACATGCCGTAGTTCAACTGGTGGAAGCCGGCGAGCGTGATGAACTGGAACTTGTAGCCCATCGCACCCAGCTCGCGCTGGAACTTGGCGATCGTCGCGTCGTCGAGGTTCTTCTTCCAGTTGAAAGAGGGCGAGCAATTATAGGCCAGCAGCTTGCCGGGGTGGACCTTGTGCACGGCCTCGGCGAATTTGCGCGCCTGTTCGAGATCCGGCTTGCCGGTCTCCATCCAGATCAGGTCGCAATGGGGCGCGTAGGAAATGGCGCGGGCAATGCACGGCTCGATTCCGTTCCTGACCTGGTAGAACCCCTCGACCGTGCGGCCCTTGTCGTGGTCGACGAAGGGCTGGTCGCGCTCGTCGATGTCGGAGGTCAGCAGCTTGGCGGCCTCGGCATCCGTTCGGGCGACGATCAGCGTCGGTACGCCCATGACGTCGGCGGCAAGGCGCGCGGCATCCAGATTGCGGATATGCGCGGCGGTCGGGATCAGGACCTTGCCGCCGAGATGGCCGCACTTCTTTTCAGACGCGAGCTGGTCCTCGAAGTGAACGCCGGCCGCGCCCGCCTCGATGAAGGCCTTCATGATCTCGAAGGCGTTGAGCGGGCCGCCGAAACCGGCCTCAGCGTCTGCGACGATGGGCGCGAACCAGGTGTCGACCGAAAGGCCCTTGCCCTCGGCCGTCTCGATCTGGTCGGCGCGCTGGAGCGTGCGGTTGATGCGCTTGGCAAGCTCCGGCGCGGCATTGGCCGGATAGAGCGACTGGTCGGGATACATGGCGGACGCGGTATTGGCATCGGCCGCGACCTGCCAGCCGGAAAGGTAGATCGCCTTCAGCCCGGCGCGGACCATCTGCATGGCCTGGTTGCCCGAAAGCGCCCCCAGCGCATTGACGAAACCGTCCTCATGGATGAGCTGCCACAGGCGGTTCGCGCCGTTCTCCGCCAGCGTGTGACGGATCTGGACCGAGCCGCGCAGCTTCTCGACCGTCTCGGCCGTATAAGGACGCTCGATGCCGTCGAACCGCCCCTTCGGGGCGCTGGGAACGAGGTTGTAAAAATCGGTCATGCCATTCCTCCGATGCGATGTTCCGGGATCGGGCATTGGCTTCTTGACGCCCGATTTCATGTGACAGTATTTACATCGCACTGCACAATACGGCGAGAGAAAAGCGGAAAATCAGATGGATAATCGGGTAATGATGTCTTGCCTTTGACAGACGCGCTTTGTAAAAAAGTAAATATTGTAAAATTCACAATAGACGCGATATCGTAAAGGATATGACAGATGGCGGAGAACAAGATCTTTGCCGGCCCGAAGGTGCGGCGCATCCGCAATGCCCTTGGCCTCACGCAGACGGCGATGGCCGAGGGCCTGTCGATCTCGCCGTCCTATCTCAACCTCATAGAGCGCAACCAGCGTCCGCTGACGGTGCAGCTCCTCCTGCGTCTTGCCTCCGTCTACAAGATCGATCTCGATGACCTTCAGGGCGAGAGCGCCGGCAATGCGCGTCAGCTCCGCGAGGTCTTCGCCGATCCGCTGCTCGCCGGCGAGCTGCCGGGCGATCACGAGCTGGTGGAGATCGCCGATGCTGCGCCGAATGTGGCGAGCGGCATCGTCAAGCTCTACCGCGCCTATCGCGAGCAGGCCGCCCGCCTCACCGATCTTGCCGACCTGCTTGCCCGCGAAGGTCATGCCACGACACTTTCCGATACGCTGCTGCCGATGGACGAGGTGCGCGGGAAGCTGGAAAGCCGGCCCAACTATTTCGGCGCGATCGATGAGGCGGCCGAGCGCTTTCACGCGACGCTCTCGCCGGGCGACGAACTCGCAGCCGCGCTGAAAGGCTGGCTGCGCAGGGAGCATGGCGTGGTCGTGCGCCTGCTGCCGGTCCATACGATGCCGAACCTGCGGCGCCGCTTCGATCGTCATTCCATGCGTCTCTTCCTGTCGGAGCGCCTTTCGCCCTTCGACCAGCTGCGCGAGATCGCCATGGAGACGGTGCAGCTTGTCCTGCAGGACGAGATTTTCGCCGAACTCGACCTGCTTGCCTTCTCGACCGCGGAGGCGAGGCGCATCGCCCGCTTCGAGCTGGCGCGCTATGCCGCCCACGCATTGATGATGCCTTATGAGGCCTTCCACGCCGCCGCGCAGCGCGCGCGCTACGATATCGACGTGCTGCGCTCGCGCTTCGGCGTGTCCTACGAACAGGCGGCGAACCGGCTCACCATGCTGCAGCGGCCCGGCAAGGCCGGCGTGCCCTTCTTCATGATCGAGATGGACAATGCCGGTCATCGCTTTCGCCGGGCGGGCGCGCAGGGCTTTCCCCAGGCGCGCTTCGGCGGCGGCTGTCCCAAGCTCGGCGTGCATTCCGCCTTCTCCCAGCCGGGCCAGATCCTCGTCGATCGCGTGGAAATGCCGGACGGTGCCGCCTTCCTCACCGTCTCGCGCACGCTGGACGGCCCGCAGGGCGCCTTTGCCGAGCGGGTGCGCCGCACGGCGATGCTTCTCGGCTGCGATGCCGCCCATGCCGAGGAGACGGTCTATGGCGAAGCGGTGCGGCGCGAAGCGGTGGTGGCCGTGGGTGCGGCCTGTCGCCTCTGCGAGCGCCAGGGCTGCCTTGCCCGCGCCGAGCCGCCCGTCACCCGGCCGCTCGGCCTCGACGAAATGGTGGCCGGCCTCAGCCTTTTCGACTTCCAGTGAGATTTCACTTGATTTCAAAAGAGGATGGCGCTTGAAATATGATAGAAATTATAACAATGTGATACCAATAATCGCTCTTGGTTTGCGCCGAATGCAGCTTGTCGTCCCTTGAAAAACATCCATAATCGGCAACTGTTCTTCATGCGAACTCATAGGCCCGAAAGAAAAACTGGGAGATAAATCAATGGTAAGACGTACTCTTTTGGCGAGCGCCGCCATTGCCGGGCTGGTTTTTGCCGGCAGCGCCCTCGCACAGGAAAAGGTCGTCAACGTTTATAACTGGTCCGACTATATCGATAGCTCGATCATCGACGATTTCACCAAGGAAACCGGCATCAAGGTCGTCTACGACGTCTACGATTCCAACGAGATCCTGGAGACCAAGCTCCTGGCCGGTGGCACGGGCTATGACGTGGTCGTGCCCACCAACACCTTCCTCCAGCGCCAGATCGCGGCGGGCGTCTATCAGAAGCTCGACAAGTCCAAGCTGCCGAATCTCAAGAACATGTGGGACATGGTGGCCGAGCGCATGCAGCCGTTCGATCCCGGCAACGAATATTCGATCAACTACATGTGGGGCACGATCGGCATCGGCTACAACAAGGCCAAGCTGAAGGAAGCCCTCGGCACCGACGAGATCGATGGCTGGAAGGTGGTCTTCGACCCGGAATATGCCGCCAAGCTCAAGGATTGCGGCATCAACTTCCTCGATTCCCCCACCGACATGATCCCCGTCGTGCTCGCCTATCTCGGCCTCAACCCGGACAGCCACGAGCCCGAGGACATCGCCAAGGCCGAGGAAGCGCTGCTGAAGGTGCGGCCCTTCGTGCGCAAGTTCCACTCCTCGGAATTCATCAACGGTCTTGCCAATGGCGATATCTGCGCGGCGGTCGGCTGGTCGGGCGACATCTTCCAGGCGCGTGACCGCGCGGAAGAGGCCGGCAACGGCGTCGAGATCGGCTATGCCATCCCGAAGGAAGGCACGCAGATGTGGTTCGACCAGATGGCCATTCCCGCCGATGCGCCGCATGTCGAGGAGGCGCACGCCTTCCTCAACTACATCATGCGGCCGGAAGTGATCGCCAAGTCCACGGAATATGTCCACTACGCCAACGGCAACAAGGCCTCCCAGGAGCTTCTGCCGAAGGACATCATGGACGATCCGACGATCTATCCGGACGACGCGACGCTGGCCAAGCTCTTCACCAACACGACGCTCGATCCGAAGACGCAGCGTCTGTTCACACGCACCTGGACCAGGGTCGTGACCGGCCAGTAACCGGCCCAGCACGGATTGCCCGGAAGCCTCTTCCGGGCAATTTCGTTAGAGCATTTCCGCCTTGCAGATCGGCTTCGCGCCCGTGCCGGACATGCTTCAGGACTGCCAGAAAAAGAGATGGGGACAGGCAATGAAATCTCTCGGCAATATCCGTCGTTCCTTCGCGCCGTGGACGGATCCGGACGCAAAACCATTCATCACGTTCCGCAATGTCACGAAGAGGTTCGGCGATTTCACTGCCGTCGACGATCTGACCCTCAACATCTACCACCGCGAATTCTTCGCCCTGCTCGGGGCATCCGGTTGCGGCAAGTCCACGCTGCTGCGCATGCTCGCCGGCTTCGAGCGGCCGACCTCCGGGGAGATCATCCTCGATGGCCAGGACATTGCCGGCATCCCGCCCTACAGGCGGCCGGTCAACATGATGTTCCAGTCCTATGCGCTTTTCCCGCACATGACGGTGGAGAGCAATATCGGCTTCGGCCTGCGCCAGGACGGCATGCCCAAGAACGAGATCGCCGAGCGCGTCGCCCAGATGCTGAAGCTCGTCAAGCTCGAGCAGTTCGCCAAGCGCAAGCCGCACCAGCTTTCCGGCGGCCAGCGCCAGCGCGTGGCGCTCGCCCGCTCGCTCGCCAAGCGCCCGAAGGTTCTCCTGCTCGACGAGCCGCTCGGCGCGCTCGACAAGAAGCTGCGCGAGGAAACCCAGTTCGAGCTGATGGACCTTCAGCAGGAACTCGGCCTTACCTTCGTCGTCGTCACGCACGACCAGGAAGAGGCGATGACCATGGCCGACCGTATCGCCGTCATGAGCCACGGCAAGGTCATCCAGGTCGCGACCCCGGCGGAAATCTACGAGGCGCCGAATTCCCGTTTCGTGGCCGACTTCATCGGCGACGTGAACATTCTCGACGGCAAGGTCTCGGCGAACGGCAACGGCAAGATCGAGCTTGCCGCCAATGACGGCTTCACCATCCGCACCGCCGCGGGCGCCGCCCCCGCGCCGGGAAGCGCCGCGGGATTTGCCATCCGGCCGGAAAAGATGAAGGTCAGCCGCGCTGCGCCCGCCGATGCCTCGGTCAATGCGGCGCCGGGCGAGATCTGGGATATCGGCTATCTCGGCGACATGACCGTCTTCCATATCAAGCTCGACAGCGGCAAGGTGGTGAAGGCCTCCATGCTCAATGCCCAGCGCGAGGTGGAGAACCCGATCTCCTATGATGAAAAGGTCTGGGTCTCCTTCGGCGAGACGGCCGGCGTCGTGTTGAAGGATTGAGCCCATGAACAAGCTCGGCTCCGCCCTTTTCAGCCGCCTTGTCATCATCGTCCCCTATGCCTGGCTGCTGTTCTTCTTCCTCATCCCCTTCTTCATCGTCTTCCGCATCTCGCTCTCGACCACCGCGATCGCCCAGCCGCCCTATGAACCGGTCTTCGCACTGGCGGACGGCCTTTCCGGCCTGTTGGCGAAGATCGGCCAGTTCAGCTTCGACAATTACGTCTGGCTCACCGAGGACGCGCTCTATCTGAACGCCTATCTGTCGAGCCTCTGGATCGCCGGCGTCTCGACGCTGATCACGCTCTTGATCGGCTATCCGATCGCCTACGGCATGGCGCAGGCGCCGCGCACGCTGCGCCCGACGCTGCTGATGCTCGTCATCCTGCCGTTCTGGACGAGCTTCCTGATCCGCGTCTATGCCTGGATCGCCATCCTGAAGCCGGAGGGCCTGCTCAACCAGTTCCTGATCGGCATCGGCCTCATCGATTCGCCGCTGATCATCATGAACACCAACTGGGCGATCTATATCGGCATCGTCTATTCGTACCTGCCCTTCATGGTGCTGCCGCTCTATTCCGCGCTGGAGAAGATGGACAACACGTTGATCGAGGCGGCGCAGGATCTCGGTTGCCCGCAGATCACCGCCTTCTGGAAGGTGACCTTCCCGCTTTCCATTCCCGGCATTGTCGCCGGCTGCATGCTCGTCTTCATCCCGGCCGTCGGCGAGTTCGTCATTCCCGATCTGCTCGGCGGGTCGCAGACGCTGATGATCGGCAAGACGCTGTGGAACGAATTCAATGCCAACCGCGACTGGCCGGTCTCGGCCGCGGTCGCCACGATCCTGCTGCTCATCCTGGTGGTGCCCATCGTGTTCTTCCAGAATGCGCAGGCGAAAGCCGAAGAGCAGGGGAGGTAAGCCATGAACGCCTGGTCCCGTTTCAACATCGTCTCGGTCGTTCTCGGCTTTGCCTTTCTCTATCTGCCGATCGTGCTCCTGGTCGTCTTCTCGTTCAACGAATCGAAGCTGGTCACGGTCTGGGCGGGCTTTTCCACCAAGTGGTACGTCTCGCTCTTCAACAACCGGGGCCTGATGGACGCCGCCTGGGTGACGATCCGCGTGGCGCTGCTTGCGGCGACGATCGCCACCGTGCTCGGCACCATGGCGGCCCTTGCGCTGACGCGCTATACGCGCTTTCGCGGCCGGCTGCTGTTTTCCGGCATGGTCTATGCGCCGCTCGTCATGCCGGAGGTCATCACCGGCCTCTCGCTGCTGCTGCTCTTCGTCGCCATCGGCTTCGATCGCGGCTTCTGGACGGTGACGCTCGCCCATATCACCTTCAGCATGTGCTTCGTCACCGTCGTCGTGCAGTCGCGCCTGCTCTCCTTCGACCGGTCGATCGAGGAGGCGGCGCTCGATCTCGGGGCGACGCCGGTGCGGACCTTCTTCGAGGTGACGCTGCCGGTCATCGCGCCGGCGGTGCTGTCGGGCTGGATGCTGGCGCTGACGCTTTCGCTGGATGACCTGGTGATCGCGAGCTTCACCTCAGGCCCCGGCGCCACCACGCTGCCGATGAAGATCTACAGTCAGGTGCGCCTCGGCGTGACGCCGGAAATCAATGCGGCCTGCACCATTCTCATCGGTCTCGTCGCCATCGGCGTCGTCTTCGCGTCGATCATGACGAAGCGGCGCGAGGTCCAGCGCCTGCGTGACGAGCAGGCGGCCTTCGCCGGACGTTGAAGCCGGATGCCCCGGTCACCGGCCGGGCTGCTGCCCCGTCAGGATGGACACGGGCGAGATAACCGGTTCCGGCCAGGAGCCGCCGACGAAGAAACTGGCGGCCGGATTGACGCCGGTCGCCGTTTCCGCCGTCTGCCGGTCGGCGAGCGTGCCGGCCAGCGCCACGCTGCCGCTGCGATAGGGGATCATGCCGGAGAGCGTCAGCACCTTGTCGCTGCCCTCGATCTCGGCCTTGGTCAGCTCCGCAAGGCCCCGGTCGAGCCGGGCATCCACGTCGGCCCTCACGAAATCGAAGGAACCGTCCGAAACCTCCGCGATGTTGAAGAACGCGTTGCGCGCGGCCCGTTCGGCAAAGGCCTGGCGGTTGAAATGGGTGAGCGTGCCCTGGCCCATGCGCAGCCGGAAATGGCCGGACATGTCCGATGCGGTCGTGGCCCAGAGCGGCCGGTCGGTCGACAGTTCGAAATCGGCCGAGCCCCGCCCCGCCGGCAGCGGCCCGGGCAGGGCAAGCGTGCTGACGATCGCGCCGATATCCACATTGCTGAGCGACATCTGAAGCCGTCCGCCGCCCCGGAATCCCTGTTCGTTGAGCGCGATTCGACCGGTCATGCGGCCGTCCATCAACTGGCTGTCGCCGACGTCGAAGGAGGCGCGGCCATTCTCGATGCGGATGCCGGCGGCAAGTCCCTGCAGCGAGAAGGGCGCGAATTCCGCCGTCTTGGCGGAAAGCCGCACGTCCATGCCGAACTGATGGAGGAACGCCGTGTCGATGCCGGTCGCATTCGGATCCGTACCGGGCAGCGGCGAGAAGGCCGAAAGGAGGGCGCGAAGGTCGATCCGGTCGAAGGCGAGCGTGCCGCCCACCTGCGGCGGGCCGTCCGGCGGCATGGCGACGTCGAGCACGCCGGTCGCCTGCGCATTGTCGAGGGTGAGCTTCAGGTTCTCGAGCTTGGCGGAATAGCCGGCCGTCGTCACCTTCGCCTCCGCCGTGACATGGCCGAGATTGTCCACCGAGGGAATGTCCTTGCCCTGCCAGAGGAGCAGATGCCCGAGCGAGGGGGTCGAGAGCGTCATGTTGCCGGCGGCAAAGGCATTGGCGGAAAGATTGGCGATGCCCTCGAAATTCACGCTGGCCGGATCGGCGGAAATAGTGGTGCGCACGGCGGCATTGTGCCCGGCAAGCAGCGCGAGCGGCTGGTCGCAATAAAGCACCCAGCGCGTCATCTCGCCGTTGACGATGCCGGAAAGCGTCAGGTCGAGCGGCCGGCGCAGGGCCGGCCAGTCGATGTCGCCGTTGATGTCGGAAATCCGGTAGGAGGCCGGTTCACCCTCCCGCGTGACCTCCACCGCGCCATCCACCACGTTGATGGCGCCGATACGCTCCGCCGGCAGTTCCGGGATGGCCTGGCCTTCCGGGGCGGAGGCGGTCGCGTCGATCGCCTGCATCAGCCAGCCGCTATGGTGCCAGTTGAAGACGCCCTCGGCGTTCCAGATAAGGTGGATCGTCGGCCGCAGCAGATCGAAGTCGCTGAAGACCGGCTTGCCGCGCACCGCGCCGAAGAGATCGAAGCTCGCCGACACGGTCTCGATATGGGCGAGCTCCGTCGGAGCATCGGTGCCCTGCCTCGTCACCATCCGCACATTGCCGAGGGTCACGCGCGGATAGGGCCAGTAGGAGAACTCCGCTTCCCGGCCGATCTGGACGTCGGCGCCGGTCCAGGCCTCCAGCGTGCGCTCGACCTCCCGGCTGACCGTGTCGGTCTGGATGAGAAAGGGAAAGCCGATGCGGCCGGCCACGAAGAGGAGGGCGATGACAAGGATTCCCCACACCGGATACCGCAATTGGAGGAAACGGGAAAAGCTCATGCGGATGCGGGTCCCTGGCCTGCGGCGTTCATCTCTTCGAGCGAACCGGGATAGGCGCTTGACGCGAAGAAATCAAATGGCGCCATGGCGGAATTGCGTCCGGCGACGACGCGAACCGGCATCCCCCACTTTATACCGCGTCGCAACATGCTATACGAGAGGCCGTGGATGGAGGACAGCATGACGTCGGAAATGCCCCTTTGGGAACCCTCGCGGGAAATTCTGGAAAAAAGCCCCATGGCCCTCTTCATGAAGGCTGTCGGCAATGCCGCCGGACGCGACTTCAAATCCTATGAGGATCTGCATGCCTGGTCCGTCGAGGATCGCGCGGCCTTCTGGACCGCCATATGGGATCGCTGCGGCGTCGTCGGCGAGAAGGGCGGCGCCATTCTCGAAAACGGCGAGCGCATGCTGGAAGCCCGCTTCTTCCCCGAAGGATATCTGAATTTCGCGGAGAACCTCCTGAAGAAGACCGGTCCGGAGGATGCCATCGTCTTCCGCGGCGAAGACAAGGTCTCCTATCGCTGGTCCTGGGACGATCTGCGCGCGCGCGTCTCGAAACTGCAGCAGGCCTTTTCCGCCATGGGCATCGGCGAGGGCGACCGCGTCGCCGCCATGATGCCGAACATGCCCGAAACCATCGCCTGCATGCTCGCCACCGCCTCGCTCGGCGCCATCTGGTCCTCCTGTTCGCCCGACTTCGGCGAGCAGGGCGTTCTCGACCGTTTCGGCCAGATCGAGCCGAAGCTGTTCATCGCCTGTGACGCCTATTGGTATGCCGGTAAGCTCCAGGACATCTCGGCCAAGGTGAAGGCCGTCGCCGGCAAGCTCGGCGCGCCGGTCGTCGTGGTGCACTATGCCGGAGATGCGGAGGCGCTTGCGGGCAGCCTGCCCGTCGGCCGCTCGTTCGATGCACTGATGGCGCCCTATGAGGAAAAGCCGCTCGCCTTTGCGCGGCTGCCGTTCCGCCATCCGCTCTATATCCTGTTTTCCTCCGGCACGACGGGCGTGCCGAAATGCATCGTGCATTCGGCCGGCGGTACGCTGCTCCAGCATCTCAAGGAGCTTCACCTGCATTGCGGCCTGGTTGAAGGCGAGCGGCTGTTCTATTTCACCACCTGCGGCTGGATGATGTGGAACTGGCTGGTCTCCGGCCTCGCGGTGGGCGTGACGCTCTGCCTCTTCGACGGCTCGCCCTTCCATCCGGATGGCAATGTGCTGTTCGACTATGCTGAGGACGAAAGGTTCGCCGTCTTCGGCACCTCGGCCAAATATATCGATGCCGTGCGCAAGGGCGGCTTCACGCCGCGCACGACGCATGACCTGTCCAGCCTTCGCCTCATCACCTCCACGGGCTCGCCGCTTTCGCCGGAAGGCTTCACCTTCGTCTATGAGGGCATCAGGCCGGAGGCGCAGCTCGCCTCCATCTCCGGCGGCACCGATATCGTGTCCTGCTTCGTTCTGGGCGTGCCGCTGAAGCCGGTCTGGCGCGGCGAGATCCAGGGGCCGGGCCTCGGCCTTGCCATGGATGTCTGGAACGAGGAGGGTCGCCCGGTGCGCGGCGAAAAGGGCGAGCTGGTCTGCACCAGGGCCTTCCCCTCCATGCCGGTCATGTTCTGGAACGATCCGCAGGGCGCGAAATACCGCGCCGCCTATTTCGAGCGCTTCGACAATGTCTGGTGCCATGGCGACTTCGCCGAATGGACGAGCCATGACGGCATCATCATCCACGGCCGGTCGGACGCCACGCTCAATCCGGGCGGCGTGCGCATCGGCACGGCGGAAATCTACAACCAGGTCGAACAGCTCGAAGAGGTCGCCGAAGCCCTGTGCATCGGCCAGGACTGGGATGACGACGTGCGGGTCGTGCTCTTCGTGCGGCTCGCGCCCGGCAAGGTGTTGGACGAAGCCCTGGAAAAGACGATCAGGACGAAGATCCGCACCGGCGCCTCGCCGCGCCATGTGCCGGCGAAGATCATCCAGGTCGCGGACATTCCACGCACCAAATCGGGCAAGATCGTCGAACTCGCGGTTCGCGAGGTCGTCCATGGCCGGCCGGTGAAGAACAAGGAGGCGCTCGCCAATCCCGAGGCGCTGGAGCTCTTTGCCGACCTCGTCGCGCTGAAATCATGAACGGCCGTGGTTAACGCTCCGCGCCGCCGCGTTAACCAAGCTCGCCAAGTTGTGAACAAAACCTTTGTGCCAGTATCGGTCAGGTAAGGATTTGTTAATCCGGGATGGCGCAAGGTCGTGCCAACTTGAGCGGGCCCGATGACGGGCGTTGCGGTCGCACCCGACCCCGATGGCATGACGCCGTTCGTCTTCGCTTTTGTTGGACAGCATGCAAACTATCAGGGCGGCTTTTGCCGCCCTCTTTTTTGCCGTGTGCGGTGCGGGTTCTACCGCGTCTGCTTGTCGAGCGAGCGGGAGACGAGGAACACGGGGATGAGACCGACGGCGACGATGATGATCGCCGGCACACCCGCATCCTCCACCTTCGCCCGCGAGGCATCCTCATAGACAAGTGTCGCAAGCGTGTTGAAGTTGAACGGGCGCAGCATGATCGTCGCCGACAACTCCTTCATGGTTTCGATGAAGACGAGCAGCGCCGCCGTCAGCGTCGCCGGCCGCATCATGGGAAGAAGAACGCTCCACAGCGCCTGTCCGCTGGTGCGTCCGAGCGTGCGCGCGGCCATGTCGAGATGCGGGGAGAGCTTGTGGAAGCCCGCATCGATCGTGCCTTCCGCCATGGTGAGGAAGCGCACCGTGCAGGCATAGATGATGGCAAAGCCGGTGCCGGAAAGAAGAAGGCCCGTCGAGATGCCGAAATTGGCGCGCAGCAGGGCATCGAGCGCATTGTCGAAATTGGCCAGCGGAATGAGCACGCCCATGGCCAGCACCGTTCCGGGCACGCCATAGCCGAAGGAGGCGAGGCGCCCGGCCGCGGCATTCAGCGGCGAGCGCGTCGTGCGCGCGGCATAGGCCAGCAGGAAGGCGAGAAGCACGGTGATCGCCGCGGCGGAGCCGGAGACCAGCACGCTGTGCCATAGCGCCGAAAGAAGACGCGTCGAGGCGAACTGCTCCAGCCGGCGCGAGGCGTAGCCGCCGAGCACGAAGACCGGGATGGCAAAGCCGATGACCGGCGGCACGAGGCAGGCAAGGCTTGCCGCCCATTTCTTCCAGCCGGCAAGCTGCAGGCGCACGGAATCGGGCACGGCCGCCGTCGTCTTCTGGTTGGAAAAGCGCTGCCGGCGGCGCGCGGCGCGCTCCACCATCATCAGGCAGATGACGAAGACGAGCATGACGCAGGCGATCTGCGCCGCGCCCGCAAGGCTTCCCCGGTTGAGCCAGGTGTCGAAGATCGAGAAGGTGAGCGTCTGCACGCCGAGATATTCCACGGCGCCGATATCGTTCAATGTTTCCATGGCGACGAGTGTCAGCCCCACCATGATGGCTGGCCGCGCCATGGGGATCTGGATGCGAGCAAAGACCTTGAGGGGCCTGGCGCCCAGCGTGCGGGCGACATCCGCCGCCGCGCGGCCCTGCATGAGGAACATCGAGCGGGCGGCAAGATAGACATAGGGATAGAGCACGCTCGACAGCACCAGCGTGGCCCCGCCGGTTGTGCGCACCTCGGGAAACCAGTAGTCGCGGCTGGTCTTGAAGCCGAAGATAGTGCGCAGCGTCGTCTGTATGGGCCCGGTGAAGGAGAAGAACTCCGCAAAGGCATAGGCACCGAGATAGGCGGGGATGGCGAGCGGCAGCACGAGCAGCCCCGAAAGCAGCCGGCGGCCGGGAAAATCGCAGCTTGCCACCAGCCAGGCCGTGACGACGCCGACAAAGGCGGTGATGGTGCAGACCCCGGCCAGCAGGATGAGCGTGCGCTGGGTCGCGCGCGGAATGACGTTGCTGAGAAGATGCGGCCACGTATCGGTGCCGCCCGTCGCAGCGATGACGATGATGGCGATGGCCGGCATCAGCACGGTGGCGGCGGCGAGGATGGCCGAGGTGGAAAGGATCGGATGACGCCGAAAACCCGTCCTGCGGCCAAGGGCCAGGGGCGCCGCGCTTTCGGAAGATGCCTGCAAGGTCCTACCTCGGAAAAGGGGCCTTCGGGTGGCTTCGCCTCGTCTGGAGCATTTCCAGCCGAAGCGTGATCGCTTCGGCGTCGGACAATGCGGCAAAAACAAAAAGCGGGAGCATTTCCGGTGACCCCGTGTTCACCGGAAATGCTCTAGACCAATCGGCTCAATCTGCCAACACGCGAGGCGAGGGAAAGATCACTTCCACCAGCGTGCCCTCGTTCGGCGTGGAGCTGATCGCGAAATTCGCCCGGTTGGCGTCGACCATCGCCTTGGTCAGCGGCAGGCCGAGCCCGGTGCCGTCGCCGCGCTTGCGCGCGCCGGTCGTCACCTGGCGGAAGGGCTTCATCGCCTGTTCCAGCTCGTTGCGCGTCATGCCGACGCCGGTGTCGCGGATCCGCAGCACGACGCTGCCATTCGCCTCATAGGCGGTGGAAACGACGATCTGCCCGCCTGCCGGCGTGAAGCGGATGGCGTTGGACAGGATGTTGAGCGCGATCTGCTTGATGGAGCGCAGATCCGCGACGATCTGCGGCACATTGGCCGAAAGCGAGGTGCGGATGATGACGCGCTGGGCGTTTGCCTGCGGCTGCACCAGCGAGACCGTCTCCGAGATCGTCTCGTTGAGGCCGACGGCGGTGAATTCCAGCTCCATCTCACCCGCCTCGATCTTGGAGATGTCGAGCAGGTCGTTGACGATATCGAGCACATGGCGGCCGGAGCGGCCGATGTCATTGGCATATTCGATATAGCGCGGATGGCCGATCGGCCCGAAGCGTTCCGTCGCCATCATGTCGGAAAAGCCGATGATGGCATTGAGCGGGGTGCGAATCTCGTGGCTGACCCGGGCGAGGAAATCGCTCTTGTGGGCATTGGCGGTCTCGGCGGCGCGCTTGGCGTTGCGCAATTCCTCTTCCGTGCGCTTCCACTGCGTGATGTCGCGGATGACCGCGCAATAGCCGGCGGAGGAAGAGAGGCGGCCCATCGTCATGAAGAGCGGGATGAAGCCGCCCGACGCCTCGCGGCCGATGACCTCGCGCCCATCGTTGAGGACGCTGGCGACCCCGTGACCGGCAAGGCCGGCAAGATAATCGAGCACCGCCTTCTGGCTCTCATGGGCGAACAGCATGGCGAAGGGCCGGCCGCGTGTTTCGTCCTCGTCATAGTTGAAGAGGGCGCTCGCCGAGCGGTTCATGGAGCGGATATCACCGTCCTGGCCGATGACAACGACGCCGTCCGTCGCGGTTTCGAGAATGGAGCGCAGCTCGCTCACTTCGACGCGCAGTGCGGCAGCAGCCGCCTGATCGGCGATGCGTTCCTCGGTTTCTTCGGAGGCGGGCACCGCCTCGGTGGGCACGGACGCGATCTTTGCCTGCAGCGGCGTCAAGGCCAGCATCAGCGCGGTGCCGTCCTCCCAGCGGATCGACTGCAGCCGGGCGTGGACGCCGCTCGTGCTCTCGCCGTCGGCGTGGCGCAGGGTCATCGTGCCGTCGCCATCCACGGCCTCCTCGTCGGGACCGGCCAGCAGGATGTCGAGACCGCCCGACGCTTCGAGGTCCTCGATGCTGGCATAGCCGGTCAGGCGGAAGAATTCCGGATTGGCATGGATCAGCCGATCGCCGACATGCACCAGCAATGCGACGGGCAGGGCATCGACCACGGCCGAGGTCAGGCCGTATTCCATCTGCCGACGCGGCGGGGCGATAGCGTGGTGGGTCTCCGCCGGGGGCTCGTTCATGAGATCGTCGGCGTGGGGACCGACTTCGAGCCCGGGCATTTCCGCTTCGGTTTCGCTTGCGGGAGAGGTAGTCTTCGGCTCGTCGGTCCGGCTGTCGGTAGCCGTTTCGTCGGGCTTGGCCTCGTCTTCCGGCCCGGGCTTGGCGAAGGTCTCGCCGAGCTGGCGGGCGATTTCGCGGAACGCTGCCTGCTCGCCGCTCGAAAGACCGTCGAAGAGGCCGCCGCGATTGCGCCGCGTTTCAAGCTGCACCACCTTGTCGGATTGCCGGCGGGCAGGGGTTTCAACAAGCCGAAGCGCCGGTCGCTCGCCTTGGAAGGCATCCTGTCCGTCTTCCGAAGAGGTGGGCGGAGTGTCTTCCCCGCCGGTGGCGGGTGCTGCGTCATCCACAGCTTCCGCCTCGCCGGCTTCGGCCATTTCCTGCAAGAAAGGTGTCTCTTCCTCTTGCGCAGGCTCCCCGGAAACGGAGGCTTGCGTCTCCCTGCCCAAAGCAAGGCCGCGGGCGTGCGGATCCTCGACGGCATCGGCGATCCGCACGATGCCGAAACCGCGGAAGCCGTCGAATTCCCGGTTGCGCGAATAGGTCGGCAGGGCGGCGAGATCGACCGGCACCACGAGACTGGTGCCCTCGACTGGCCACAGGATCGTCTTGCCCGACCAGGTATCGCGCCGGCGCAGGAGATCACCGATCTTGCCGTCAGGGTCTAGATCGAACCGCGCCGCGACATCGCTGAAGCGCTCGCCGGAAATGGCGGCGGCCTGCGGGCCGACGGTCGCGGCGAACTCTTCCGAAACCTCGTTGAAGCGTCCTTCCGCGTCGATCTTCCAGACGAAGCGGATCGGCCGGCCCTGCGGATTGAAGATGAAACCGTCGCTGTCCGTCTCGTCGGTCGCAACGGGTTCCTCGGTGACTTCGGCGGGCTCCAGTTCCGGGACTTCCTCAGGCGCATCGGTCGGCTCGTCCGCCGTCAGGGGCGCGTCCTCGCTCGACTCGGCGACGACGGTCTCGCTTTCCGCGTTCGGAGCGGCGGCTTCTGCTTCCGCAGGTTCGGCCTCGGTCTGCACGTCGGCGGCTTGCTCGGGCTCGTCTTCCTCGGGATCGAGATGGCCGAGGATCGTCTCCACGGCGAAAAGCAGGTGGAGCGGCGGATCGGCGGCGATGCGGCCGATGGCGGCCGGCAGATGGCCGAGGCCGGTGGCGATGGGGCGCTTGACAAGCCGTTCGGCGCTGCGGCCGGCAGCCTCGACGAGGGCAAGGCGCGTCTGCGGGCTGATGGCGAGGCCCGCAAATCCTTCCGAAGCGGCAATCACCTCGCCGGCGCCGTCGAGCACGGCCATATGCGTGTCCGGATCGTCGAAGCCGGCCAGCATGGCCTTGGCCGCCTCTTGCGGGCTCTGGCGGCCGGTGCCGACGGGGACACTGAAGAGGATCGCCTCGTCGCCCGGGCGGATGACGACGGTCTCGACCGTTGCGGTGGCCGGCACGCTGCGAAAGCCGCTGCCGATGCGCATGAGAAAGGAGCGGTGCTCGCCGGGCGCGCGCGCCTGCCTTGCGGTTGCCGCGAGCTGGCGAAAGGCGACATCCGTCGGGTCGGGGCCTGCGTCCAGGAAGTCGTAGATATTGTCGTGGCCGAAGAGAGCCGCGCCCCGGCCGTTCGACCAGAGAACACGCGCCATGTCCTTGGAAAACAGCACGACCGCCTCGCCCCGGGCGAAGGGCTGGCGCACCCGTTCATGGACGGCGACGTCGATAAAGGGATACTGCTTTGCGGACATGTTCAGGCCTGTGGCTCTCCGGCGTCCCGGCTTTCGATTAACGCTTTATTAATAGCCGGGCAGGGGATGGGGGTCCAGCGCTGCACGCGGCAAAGCCTTGGCTTTCCGGCGAAAAGGTTAACGGCTCCAGCGATTATTGTGCAGCGCACAAAATTGTTGCAATGCGAAAGAAGATCGACTATATAGAGGCCGTACACGAACACGGCGCCTCTGAAGAGGGCCAAACCAAGGAGCGCAGACATGGCTACCAAGAAGATCGACGACGTATTTTCCATTGCTTCCATCGACCCGGCAAAGTTCTCCGAGAGCTTCCGCGAATTCGCCGAAAAGGGCGCAGCGCAGACCAAGGAAGCCTATGCCAAGATGAAGGAAGCCGCCGAGGACGCCTCGAAGACCGTTGAAGCGACGCTTGAAAGCGCGCAGGCCGGCTCCGTCGAACTCGGCCTCAAGGCCATCGAAGCCCTGCGCACCAATGCCGAAAACTCGCTTTCGCACATGGAAGCCCTGCTCGGCGTGAAGTCGGTTTCCGAACTGTTCGAACTGCAGACCGCCTTCCTGCGCAAGCAGGCCGAAGTTGCTGTCGAACAGGCCAAGGGCCTGCAGGAAACCTCCAAGAAGGTTGCCGAAAAGGTCGCAGCTCCCGGCAAGTCGGCCGCCGAAAAGGCCATGAAGTCCTTCAAGGCCGTCTGATCCTGCCGCAAGGACCAGAACCTCTGAGTGAAATGGCCGGACGATCGTCCGGCCATTTTCGTATGGGAAGAGGCATAAAAAGGCTTGAAATATGGTGCGACTGCCCGTATGTGACGCACCAAGCGCGCCAGACGCGCCGTGTGCGGTTGTAGCTCAGTTGGTTAGAGCGCAGGTTTGTGGCACCTGAGGTCGTAGGTTCGATTCCCACCAACCGTACCATTTTCCCATTTTGTTGATATCGTTTCGCTTTGCCTCGGGATTCGGCAATGGCCAGGAACTCACGCGACGATATCTTTTCCGCCATCGAAGCCTTCGCAGCACGAAGCGACCTCGTTGATGCGCTGGTGCTGACGGGTTCGCTGGCAAGGGCCGATGGAACGGCTGACGGTCTCTCCGACATCGATGTGGAATTCATTTCGCCCGACCCTGCGGCGCTGGGACGCGAGGATGGCTGGCTGCAGGAGATCGGCGCGCTGATCACCGTTCTGCGCCTCGAACCGGACGAAGATCAGGATTGGGCGACACGGCTTGCCATCTATGACGGCGGCATCAAGGTCGATTTCACGCTGGCCGGACGACAGCGCCTGGAAAGCATGATCGAAAATGCCCGGCTCGATGCTCTCTACGAGCGCGGCTACCGCGTGCTTCTCGACAAGCAGGGGCTGGCCGCCCGCCTTCCGGCGCCTGGCGGCACCTTTCCCGTCCGGGACCTTCCTTCCATGGAGGAGTACCGGATCTCGGTGGAGGAATTCTGGTTCGAGGCGGCGCATATTCCAAAATATCTGGCGCGCGGTGAACTCTGGCTCGTCAAGCGGCGCGACGAGACGATGAAATCCTTGTTGCTGACGATGATGGAATGGCACGCCATCGCGACGAGTGCCGCGCCGGTCGACACCTGGCATATCGGCACGCGGCTTCGCCAATGGGTCGACCGGCGCACCTGGGACGAATTGCAGGAGACATTCGGCCGGTTCGATGGCGTCGATGCGACGAGGGCGTTTTCCGCGACCGTCCCGCTCTACAGCCGGCTTGCAAGGGAGCTCGCGCTGAAACTCGGCTATCCCTATCCGGCCGCCGTCGAAAGCGCGATCCTGAAACTCTCCGCGAAGGACCTCTAGCAAAGATTCGGTGCTATTTCCCCGTGATGCGCCCGGCGATCATCACGGCGATGGGGATCGCCGACGTGGCGGCGGGGGAGGGCGCGTTGCAGACATGCAGCATGCGGTCCGTCTCGGCGAAGAGGAAATCGTGGATGAGCGCGCCGTCCCTGCGCACCGCCTGCGCGCGGATGCCCGCTTCGTGCGGCAGCAGATCGTCAAGTGTCAGGCTGGGACAGTACTTCCGGCACTCGGAGAGATAGCCGGGCTTCCATAGCGAATTGCGCAGTTCCGTCATCGCCGATCGGCGATGGGCGAGAACGGTTTTCCAGAAGCCGGGAAAGAGCGCGTAGTCGGCCATGTCGGCAAGCTTGACGGAAAGGCGCGGATAGCCTTCGCGCGCAAAGCCGATCACCGCATTCGGCCCGACGGTCACGCTGCCGTCGATCATCCGCGTCAGGTGGACGCCGAGGAAGGGCAGGGTGGGATCCGGGATCGGATAGATGAGGTGGCGGACGATTTCATTCTTCTCGGCGGGCAGGCGATAATATTCGCCGCGGAACGGCACGATGCGATGCTCTATCGAAAGCCCCGCAAGGATCGCCAGCCGGTCGGATTGGAGGCCCGCGCAGACGACGAGCCGCCGTGCCCGCCAGCTTTCTCCCGCTGATGCGATATCGACGGCATCGATGGTCTCGCGGATGCCGGTCACGCGCATCGACAAGCGGATCTCGCCGCCGAGAGCGGATACCCGCCGCGCCATGGCCTTGCAGATTTCGCCATAGCTGACGATGCCGGTGGAGGGAACGAAAAGCGCCCCGCGTCCGCGAATGTTCGGCTCGCGCTCCTTCAGTTCGCCTTGGCTGACGCGGTGGATCTCGATCGCATTTTTCTTCGAACGCTCGAAGAGCGCGTCCATGCGCTCGACTTCGAGATCGGATGTCGCGACCAGCAGCTTGCCGCAGACCTTGAAGCGAATGCCGTTCTCGGCGCAGAAGGCCTTGGTCGCCTCCGCGCCCTTGCGGCAGAGCTCGGCCTTCAGGCTGCCCGGCGGGTAATAGATGCCTGCATGGATGACGCCGCTATTGTGCCCGGTCTGATGCAGGCCGGGTTTATCTTCCTTTTCGAGCAGCAGGAGGCTGGCGCCGGGCCGGTCTTCGAGAAGCCGCATGGCCGTCGCCAGCCCCACGATGCCGCCGCCGATGACGCAATAGTCGTAGATCATCACTTTCGCCCCTGCCGCCCGGATGGGCTTCTCCAGCATAGACGAAACCGGATGCTGCCGCGACCTCGCCCGATGGCGGATGGATCAGAGAAAGATCTCGTGTTCCTGCCGCACAAGTTCCTGCACGAATTCGACGACGGTACGCACGCGCGTCAGGTCTCGCGCGCTCTCGTGCCAGGTTGTCCAATAGGCGCGGCGGATGGCGGTGGCCGGCAACAGCCGGACGAGTTCGTCATGTTGCCGGGCGATGTAATCATGCAGGATGCCGATGCCGGCCCCCGAGCGCACGGCCTCCGTCTGGCCGGTGGCGCTGGAAATCTCGAAGCTCGCATCCCAGCTCCGCATGATCTCGCCGGTGAAATTGAGCGAGGCGGTGAAGATGAGATCCTCGACATAGCCGATCCGGCGATGGCTCTTCAGCTCCTCGACGGTCTGCGGCGTGCCGTTTTCCGCAAGATAGCTGCGGGAGGCATAGAGACCGAGCGTGTAGTCGGTGAGCTTGGAGGAGACGAGGCGGCCCTCGCCCGGCCGCTCCAGCGTGATGGCGATATCGGCCTCGCGCTGGGAAAGCGAGAAGGAGCGCGGCACCGGCACGAGCTGGATCTTCAGCTCGGGATGGCGCGCCGTCAGCCGGCCAAGGCGAGGCGCGAGGAAGGAAACGCCAAACCCGTCGGGCGCCCCGACGCGCACCGTACCGGCAACGGCCGTGTCGATGCGGCCGATGCTTGCCTGCACCGCCAGCATTTCCGTCTCCATCCGTTCCGCCGCGCGTAGGAACGCTTCGCCTTCTGCTGTAAGATCGCAGCCATTGGTGCGGCGGATGAGGAGCCGTGTCTTCAGGGCTTTCTCCAGCGCGCTGACCCGCCGGCTGAGTGTTGCATGGTTGACGCCGAGGCGGCGGGAGGCGGCAAGCAATTGGCCGGTGCGGGCGACCGCCAGGAACATGCGCGCGTCATCCCAGTTCATATCCGCCTCCGACGTGAATTCCTGCACAACGGTTCCTTATCCAAGGTGATTGAGTTGTGCAAATTGAAGTGCGATGGTCTGCCCACAACAAAGGAGGACTCCCATGCGTGAGATCGGACATTTCATCGACGGCAAAGCGGTTGCCGGCACCAGCGGCCGAACGGCGAATGTCTACAACCCGGCGACGGGCGAGGTTCAGGCCAAGGTCGCCCTTGCGAGCGAAGCCGATCTGCAGGCCGCCGTCGACAGCGCCAAAGCCGCGCAGCCGAAATGGGCGGCCACCAACCCGCAGCGCCGCGCCCGCGTCTTCATGAAGTTCGTCGACCTTCTCAACCAGAACATGGAAGAGCTGGCCGTGATGATCTCCAAGGAGCATGGCAAGACGGTCGAGGATTCCAAGGGCGACGTCATCCGCGGCCTGGAAGTGTGCGAATTCGTCATCGGCGTTCCGCATCTTTCCAAGGGCGAATTCACCGAAGGCGCCGGCCCCGGCATCGACATGTATTCGTTCCGCCAGCCGGTCGGCATCGGTGCTGGCATCACGCCGTTCAACTTCCCCGGCATGATCCCGATGTGGATGTTCGCCCCGGCGATCGCTTGCGGCAATGCCTTCATCCTGAAGCCCTCCGAGCGCGACCCCTCCCTGCCGATCCGCCTTGCCGAACTGATGATGGAAGCGGGCCTGCCGGCCGGTGTCCTCAATGTCGTCAACGGCGACAAGACGGCGGTTGACGCGATCCTCACCCACCCCGATATCGCCGCCGTTTCCTTCGTCGGCTCCACGCCGATCGCCCGCTACGTCTACGGCACGGCCGCCGCCAACGGCAAGCGCGCCCAGTGCTTCGGCGGCGCGAAGAACCACATGATCATCATGCCCGATGCCGATCTCGACCAGGCCTGCAACGCCCTGATGGGCGCCGGCTACGGCTCGGCCGGCGAGCGCTGCATGGCGATCTCGGTCGCCGTTCCGGTCGGCGAGGAAACCGCCAACCGCCTCGTCGAGAAACTGACGCCGATGGTCGAAAGCCTGCGCATCGGCCCCTATACCGACGAGAAGGCCGACATGGGCCCGCTCGTCACCAAGGAAGCCGAGGCGCGCGTCCGGGGCCTGATCGACAAGGGTGTGGAAGAAGGCGCCAAGCTCGTCGTCGACGGCCGCGACTTCAAGCTCCAGGGCTATGAGGACGGCTATTTCGTCGGCGGCTGCCTGTTCGACAACGTCACGCCGGACATGGAAATCTACAAGACCGAGATCTTCGGTCCGGTCCTTTCCGTCGTTCGCGCCAAGAATTACGAAGAGGCCCTCGACCTGCCGATGAAGCACGAATACGGCAACGGCGTTGCGATCTATACCCGCGACGGCGATGCCGCCCGCGACTTCGCCAGCCGCGTCAATATCGGCATGATCGGCGTCAACGTACCGATCCCGGTTCCGCTGTCCTACCATTCCTTCGGTGGCTGGAAGTCCTCGTCCTTCGGCGATCTCAACCAGTACGGCACGGATTCCATCAAGTTCTGGACCCGCACCAAGACAGTCACCAGCCGCTGGCCGTCGGGCATCAAGGACGGTGCCGAATTTTCCATGCCGACGATGAAATGATCTTCCTGCAACGACAGGATCGAAAGGGCTCCCGCAAGGGAGCCCTTTTTGCATGGGCGATTTTTGTGCATTGCGAAGAATAGCTTCGAGGCCCGGCCCGTTAAGTCCCTGTGTTCCATGCATTTGGAAGGGGCTATCAATATGTCTTTTGCAGCATCCGCCGGACCCGTCGAAGGGCCGGGCGGCTTTCATCGGGTTGCGTTCACGGGCAAGGCGTCGGAATATTTCGGCATCTGGATCGTCAATGTGCTGCTGACGATCGTCACGCTCGGCATCTATTCGGCCTGGGCAAAGGTCCGGCGCAACCGTTACTTCTACGGCAATACAGTGCTGCTTGGCCGGTCCTTCGAATATCATGCGCGAGGTTCGCAGATTCTCGTCGGCCGCCTCATCGTCATCGGCGCCTTCCTGGTGCTCAACGTGATCGCGGCGCTGGTGCCGCTCCTCGTCCTCCTGCCGACCCTGGTCGTCCTCGTCGCGCTGCCCTGGCTCGTGGCAAGGGGCCTTCGCTTCAGCGCGCGGGTGACGAGCTATCGCAATGTGCGCTTCGATTTCGTCGGCGGTGCTGGCGGTGCGTTCAAGGCCTTCATCCTCGGCGCTGTCCTGTCCGTCCTGACGCTCGGCATCCTCACGCCGCTCGCCAGCCGCTGGGTTTCCCGCTATGTCGGCTCGAACCTGCGCTATGGCGGCAAGGCTTTCGATACGGATCCGAAACTCGGTCCGCTCTATGCGTCCTGGCTGCTGTCCTTCCTCATCGCGCTTGTCGGCCTGTGCATCATCGGCCTGATCGTGTTCATGAATTTATCGCTCATCCTGCCGATGATCGAATCGCCGGACCTGCTCACCCCCGAGCAGCATGTTCCGCTCATCATCAGCGCCATCGCCGGCTATGTCGTGCTCTTCGCAAGCTTCGGCATTGCCGGCCTGTTCTATCGGGCAGGCGTGCGCAACATCGCCTGGTCCTCCACGACCTTCGATGGCAGGCACCGGCTGATGAGCGACGTTTCGCGCAGCAGCTACAGCTGGATCGCCATCTCCAACCTGATCGTGACGCTGCTCACCCTCGGCCTGATGCGGCCCTGGGCGGCGGTGCGCATGGCGCGCTATGGCTGGGAGCACACCGGTGTCGCCTTTGCCGGCGACGTCGGCGAACTCTTCAGCCGCATCGAGGCGCAGGGCTCGGCCGTCGGCTCCGAATTCATGGACTTCGAAGGTTTCGATTTTGGCTTCTGACAAGGACACCATCGCCGGCGGGGAGTGGCATCCCCCCGGCTCCAGCCAGTCGGTCTCGGCCCGCCTCGTCGAGCGGGAAGGCGAGGTCGCGGCCATGCCGGCCGCGGGCGAAAAGCCGTTGGCCGGCGCCGGTCTTTCCTGGCTGGAGATTTCCGGCCGCGTCGGCTCCATCCCCCGCCGGGTGACCTTTCCCGACGGCTCGGTCTTCGAAACCTGGGACAATGACGGCATCGATCGCTATCTCGCCGCCCAGGGCAGGGGCGGTGCGGGGCTGGTGCACTGGCTGGAACAGTTCCGCCTCCGTCTCGTCGTCATCGTGCTCCTCGCCTTCGTGCTCGGCGGCGCGGTCTATCGCTGGGGCGTGCCGGCGCTGGTCGAGGTCGCGATCTGGATCACGCCGCCCATCGTGCCGCAACTCATGTCGCAGGGAACGCTGGAGGCGTTCGACCGGACCGCCTTCTCGCCGACCGGCCTTTCCGACGCGCAGCGCAAGGCCATTGCCGAGGGCTTTGCGCGCATTGCCGCCCGGTCGCCCCGCGGCGAAGCGGGCTACACGCTCAATTTCCGCGACGGCGGCGTGATCGGGCCGAATGCCTTTGCCCTGCCGGACGGCACGCTGGTCGTCACCGACCAGCTCGTGGACCTTGCGCGCGGCGACACGGAAATGATCGTCGGGGTGCTGGCGCACGAGATCGGCCACGTCGAGCTGGAGCACAGCCTGCGCCAGTTCTACCGCGCCGCCGGCATGACGGGCCTCATCATGCTGATCGCCGGCGACGTCGGCTCCGCGGTCGAGGACGTGCTGGTGCAGGGCGGCGGCCTGCTGGCGCTTTCCTATTCCCGCGCCGCCGAGGCGGAGGCCGACCGGCGTTCGGTGGAACTGATGGCGAAAGCCGGCTACGACCCGACGGCGATTGCCCGCTTCTTCGCACTTCTGGAGGAAAAGCTCGGAGATCGGAGCGAGACCAACATCCTGTCCACCCATCCGGGCACGCCGCAACGCAAGAAGGACATCCTGGATTACAGCCGGATCGTCACCGGCCGGTCGGCGCCGGACCGGCAATAACGAAAACGGCGGCCCGAAAGCCGCCGTTCCCGTGTTTGCCCTGGGAGGCTGGTGTTACTTCGACGGGCCGTCGTTGTAGCCGACCTTGTCGACCAGCTCCGACGCCTTCTTGCGATTGGCCGCGATTTCCGCCAGCGGCAACGCGTCGGGCTTGAGCGTGCCGAAGGACTTGACGGTCTCCGACGGCTCGGCGCCCGGCAGGACCGGATATTCGTAGACCTGCTCGGCATAGATCGTCTGCGCGGTGCCGTTGGACAGGAATTCCATCAGCTTCAGCGCGTTTTCCTTGTTCGGCGCGTTCTTGGCCATGGCCATGCCGGAAATGTTCACATGGGCGCCGCGGTCGTTGACATTGGGGAAGAGCACCTTGATGGCGGCCGCCCAGTCCTTCTGTTCCGGCTCCTTCTCGTTGTTCATCATCAGGCCGACATAATAGGAATTGCCGAGCGCGAGATCGCATTCCCCGGCAAGGATCGCCTTGGCCTGGTCACGGTCGCCGCCGTCCGGCTTGCGGGCGAGGTTGTTCTTCAGGCCCGTCAGCCACTTTTCGGCTTCCGCTTCGCCGTGATGGGCGATCATCGCCGCCGTCAGGCCGATATTGTAGGAGTGCTGGCCGTCGCGCGTGCAGATCTTGCCCTTCCACTTCGGATCGGCAAGCTCCTCATAGGTGATCTCGTCCTGCGTGACGCGCTCCTTCGAGGCGTAGACGACGCGCGAACGGGTGGTGAGGCCGAACCAGTCGCCGTCCGGATCGCGATATTGCGCGGGAATGTCCTTGTTGATGACCTCGCTCTGCACCGGCTGCGTGACCCCGCCGTCCTTGGCTTCCGTCAGCCGGGCGATGTCGACCGTCAGGATCACGTCGGCGGGGGAGTTCGCGCCTTCCGCCTGGATGCGCTCCACCAGGCCCTTGTCGAGGAAGAGCACGTTGGCGGTGATGCCGGTCTCCTTCTGGAATTCGTCGAGCAGCGGCTTGATCAGGTCCGGCTGGCGATAGGAATAGATGTTGACCTCGCCATCGGCATGAGCCGGGGCGGCCAGCGCGACGCCGGCGGCTGAAAGGGCAAGGGCGGCGAGCGATTTCTTGAGCAGGTGCATTGATCCTCCGGCTGCTTTAAACTTTACCAACAAAGTCACCTTTAGCGGCTTGCCCCTGGCAGTCAACTGCGACAGGATGCCATAACATGAATGTGATTTTCCGCTTTTTGGAATTGTTCTAAACGACGATCTGCCCTATATGTGATCCATCCTGAAGAAAACGGAATCGGAGTTCCCGATGCGTCTGACGAAACAAACCAACTATGCCGTGCGCATGCTGATGTATTGCGCCGCCAACGACGATAAGCTCAGCCGCGTCCCGGAAATCGCCAAGGCTTACGGCGTATCCGAGCTTTTCCTGTTCAAGATCCTCCAGCCCCTGACGCGGGCCGGCATCATCGAGACCGTGCGCGGCCGCAACGGCGGCGTTCGCCTGCCCAGGCCCGCGACGGAAATCACCTTGTTCGATGTGGTGCGCGTGACGGAGGATTCCTTCGCCATGGCCGAGTGCTTCGAGGCCGGCGAGATCGAATGTCCGCTGGTGGATAGCTGCGGCCTCAACTCGGCACTGCGCAAGGCGCTGAATGCCTTCTTCGAGGTGCTGCAGCAATATACGATCGACGATCTCGTCAAGGCCCGTCCGCAGATCGGCATGCTGCTCGGTCTGGAGACTGCTCCCGCCGTTCGCCAGCCGGCCGCCTGAACCGGCGGCCCGCCCTTACCCGCAGCGCCGCTATATTCCGGCGCCGACGTCCCGCCCGACATATTCCTGCAGGATGAATTCGATCGCCGTCGGGTCGAGTTCCGCCTTGTCGATGCGGAAATCGACGCCGTAATCATCGATTTTCTGGAAATAGGCGTCATTGATCGATGAGGAGATGACGCCGACCGGGCCGATATAGCCGGCGCGCCGCAATTCCGGCACGGTCTCGCGGAAATCCGCCTGCGGCTGGAGCCGATTGTCCATCAGGATCATGTCCAGCGGAACCCCGGATGCGCCGATGAAGTCGAGCGCTCCTTCCACCGTCTCCACATAATGCAGGCGGATCGCATAGCTTGCGACCTTGCGCATCAGGGCGCCGAGGATAACGTTCTCGGCCGGATCGTCGTCGACAAGCAGGATATGCACGGGTGCTGTCATGGCAGTCTTGATTCTGATTGCATCGGAATTGGTTGCCGTCGGTCGCGGTTACTTTCATCCAGGCCGCGAATATTAACAAGTCCCTAACTTTGCTATCCGGGCATTGCCGGCGCTTTCGCGGGCCTCACTGGATGATCTGCTCGCGGATCGCCTTGGCGACCATCTGCGTGCGGTTCACCACGTCGAGCTTCTTGAGGATCGTTGCGGTGTGCGAGTTCACGGTATGCTCGGAAACCGAGACGATGAGGGCGATCTCGCTCGCCGTCTTGCCGTAGGAAATCCAGCGCAGGATTTCCGTCTCGCGCGGCGTCAGGCCCATGCCCGCCTTGTTGGCGAGCACCTTGCGGTAGAAATAGTCGAAGACGCAATTGGCCTCGTAGCTCATCTGGTAGTGGGCGGCCCGCTCGATATCCTCCCCGTCGCCGAGGAAAAGCACCACATAGCGTGTGCCGGCGATCGAATGTACCGGAATGGCCAGCGCCATGTCGAAGCCGATCTGCTCGAGGAAGTCGCCGCTTTGTGCATCGTTGTCTCCCATCGGCAAGTCGCTGCGCCAGACGGTCGGGATCGTCGATGTGTAGAAGCTCTTGAAGATGGCGGAATCGTTGAGGCGATGGCGCTTGTCATAGGCCTCGGCAAGGCCCGCCGGCAGGTCGTGCAGCATGAGCCGGTTTGCCAGAAGGCTCGTCTCATGCTTGTTGGCCAGTTGCAGCACGCCGAAATGCTCGAAACCGTAGCGCAGCGCCATGGTATGAAAGATGCGAAAGAAGTCGACGCGATTGAGAGCCTTCTCGAGATCGCTTTCGAAATCGTAGCGCCGGTAATGTTCGTCCAAGACAGGCACGTGGCCTCTACCCCCGGGGATTCCACGCGTCCAAATCTAGCGCCGCAATCTCTGGCGGCAAAGGGCTTTGCGGGACAATTTCGCCGCAGGCGGCGATTTTTTTCGCCATTTGCGCACCAAGCCTTTGAAAGAACGTGAGAAAAGCAAGGCGGCGGTGCGGCCCTTAAACACTGCTTCCCAAGGCCTTCCGAATACTGTGGAGAAGGACGCTCCAAGATTTTTTCCGTTTGGACAAATTTGTTCGCGGACTTATTGCAATCCTGCGGCAAATGTCGTTCCATTCCCCGCACGGCCGGGGCTGGATGCGCACCCGTGCCCACACAAGAGAACAAAAAAGCAAACCTGGGAAGCTCACTATGAAAAAGCTGACTACTCTTTTCGCAGCGACGGCGCTTGCCTCGATGATGGCAGGCGCTGCCTGGTCGAAGACGCTGGTCTATTGCTCGGAAGCCTCGCCGGAAGGGTTCGACCCTGGCCTGTATACCGGTGGCCAGACCTTCGACGCCGCCGCGCACACCGTCTACAACCGTCTGGTGGAATTCAAGAAGGGCACGACGGAGATCGAGCCGGGTCTCGCCGAGAGCTGGGACGTGTCGGCCGACGGCAAGGAGTATACGTTCAAGCTGCGCAAGGGCGTCAAGTTCCAGACGACCGATTACTTCACGCCGTCGCGTGAACTGAACGCCGATGACGTGATCTTCTCCTTCGACCGCCAGTTCAGGGAAGACAATGCCTGGCACAAATACGTTCCGGGCGCCTCCTGGGAATACTTCTCCGGCATGGGCCTGCCGGACCTGATCGACAAGATCGAGAAGGTCGACGGCCTGACGGTCAAGTTCGTGCTGAAGCGTCCGGAAGCACCGTTCCTCGCCAATCTCGGCATGCCCTTCATCTCGATCCTGTCCAAGGAATACGCGGACAAGCTCGAGGCGGACGGCAAGATGGAGCTGATGAACCAGCAGCCGCTCGGCACCGGTCCCTTCACCTTCGTCGCCTACCAGACGGACGCCGCGATCCGCTACAAGGCCAACCCGGACTACTGGGCCGGCAAGCAGCCGATCGACGACCTCGTCTTCGCCATCACGCCGGATGCCGCCGTGCGCGCGCAGAAGCTGAAGGCCGGCGAATGCCACGTCATGTCCTATCCGAACGCGGCCGACGTCGCCGAGCTGAAGGCCGATCCGAACCTCCAGGTCCTGGAGCAGGAAGGCCTCAACATCGCCTACCTCGCCTACAACACGCTGGTCGCGCCGTTCGACAAGGCCGAGGTCCGCAAGGCCCTCAACATGGCCGTCAACAAGCAGGCTATCGTCGATGCCGTCTTCCAGGGCGCGGCGACCGTCGCCAAGAACCCGATCCCGCCGACCATGTGGTCGTACAACGATGCCGTCGAGGACGACAAGTACGATCCGGAAGCGGCCAAGAAGATGCTTGAGGAAGCCGGCGTGTCCGACCTCAAGATGAAGATCTGGGCCATGCCAGTGGCCCGTCCCTACATGCTGAACGCCCGCCGTGCGGCCGAACTGATGCAGGCCGACCTCGGCAAGATCGGCGTCGATGTCGAGATCGTTTCCTATGAATGGGCCGAATACCTGAAGCTCGCCGCCTCCAAGGACCGCGACGGCGCGGTCATCCTCGGCTGGACCGGCGACAACGGCGATCCGGACAACTTCCTTCACACCCTGCTCGGTTGCGCCGCTGTCGGCGGTAACAACCGTGCGCAATGGTGCAACAAGGAATTCGACGATCTCGTGACCAAAGCCAAGGAAACCTCGGACGTCGGCGAGCGCACCAAGCTTTACGAACAGGCCCAGGTAGTCTTCAAGCGTGAAGCGCCCTGGAACACGATCGACCACTCGCTCGTCGCCGTACCGCTGAGCAAGAAGGTCACGGGTTTCGTCCAGTCCCCGCTCGGCGACTACACCTTTGACGGCGTCGACATCGCCGAGTAAGGTTCCTCAAGAATAAGGCACGCCGCAAAGAGCGTGCGACAGCCGGCGGCCCGAAGACATTCGGGCCGCCGGTTTTTCAAAGAAGAAAAAAAAGAAAAGGGATTGGCTCCCATGTTGCGCTTCATCTTCGGACGGCTTGCCGTCCTGATACCCACGTTCATCGGGGTATCGCTCATCGCGTTCTCCTTCATTCGACTACTGCCGGGCGACCCCGTCATGCTGATGTCGGGCGAACGCGTCATGTCGCCGGAAAGGCATGCGGAGCTGATGCACCAGCTCGGTCTCGACCGGCCCATGTACCTCCAGTATCTCGAATATCTCGGTGGGCTCCTCACGGGCGATTTCGGCTCGTCGATCGTCACCAAGCGTCCGGTGCTGGACGACTTCATGAACCTTTTCCCGGCCACGCTGGAACTGTCGCTCTGTGCGATCATCCTTGCCATCGTGCTGGGCATTCCCGCCGGCGTCCTTGCCGCGGTGAAGCGCGGCACCTGGCTCGACCAGTCGGTCATGGGCGTCGCCCTTGTCGGCTATTCGATGCCGATCTTCTGGTGGGGCCTGCTGCTCATCATCTTCTTCTCCGGCTATCTCGGCTGGACGCCGGTCTCGGGACGCATCTCGCTGATGTACTTCTTCCCGCAGGTCACCGGCTTCATGCTGATCGACAGCCTGATCTCGGGGCAGGCGGGGGCGTTCAAGTCGGCGGTCACCTACCTGATCCTGCCGACCGTGGTGCTCGCGACGATCCCGCTTGCCGTCATCGCACGCCAGACCCGCTCGGCCATGCTCGAAGTGCTCGGCGAGGATTATGTCCGCACTGCCCGCGCCAAGGGCCTCCCGCCGCTGCGCGTCATCGGCGTGCATGCGCTGCGCAACGCGATGATCCCCGTCATCACCACGATCGGCCTTCAGGTCGGCGTGCTCCTGGCAGGCGCCATCCTCACCGAGACGATCTTCTCCTGGCCGGGCATCGGCAAGTGGATGGTCGACAGCGTCTTCAAACGCGACTATGCCGTGGTGCAGGGCGGGCTGATGCTGATCGCCGCCGTCATCATGATCGTCAACCTCGTGGTCGACCTGCTTTACGGCTGGGTCAATCCGCGTATCCGGCACTAGGAGGCGATCCATGAGCACGGTTCAAGACACGGCCGACACCAAGACGG
>Ga0182742_1000276_pt1 | contig 91317 bp, 85 predicted proteins | sample eDN5th37CBELigMG_FD_128880 | JGI IMG/M metagenome (GOLD analysis project Ga0182742, IMG submission 128880) | Enriched Miracle-Growth compost microbial communities from Emeryville, California, USA - eDNA 5th pass 37_C BE-Lig MG (version 2)... ...
CAGCGTCGGGTGGAACTTGAAGCCCTTGATGCCGAAGTCGCGGATCAGGCGGCGGGCCTCGCGCGCGCCGATCTTGCCCTTCGCCGGGTCGATCGACGCGAACGGGATCATGATGTCGCTGTTCTCAGCCGCGATTTGCGCCACTTCCTCATTCGCGTAGCGGCGGAAGCCCGTCTCGCGTTCCGCATCGACGGGAAAGATCACGCAGCCGACGCGCCGCTCGCGATAATAGGCCGCCGTCTCCTGCACCGTCGGCAGCATGGTCGCGGCGCCGCTTGCCGGGTTGCGGAAATATTTCGCCATGCCGGCCTGGAGGAGGTGGTAGCCGTCCTCGCGCGGCGCGCAGCAGGGCTCCTCCGCATGGGCATGGATGTCGATGGCGACCAGATCGTCGATCTTCATGCTTTGACTGCTCTCCCGATGGCCGCAGGCTTCAGAAGCCCTCGTGCCCGCCACTGACGTGAAGGATCTGTCGGGTGATCGACGCCGATGCCTCGTCGGCGAAGAACATCACCGCATGTGCGATCTCGGCGCCCGTGGCAGGCCGGCCGATGGGGATGACCCTGGCCAGCCGCGCCGCGACGTCCTCGCCGAGCGCGTCGAGCGATGGGCCGGCGACCAGGCCGGGCGACACCAGGTTCACGGTGACGCCATGGCGGGCGAATTCGAGCCCGAGCGCCTTGGTGAGGCCGACAAGCCCGGCCTTGGCGGCGGCATAGTTGGCCTGGCCGATATTGCCCTTGTAGGACATCGAGCCGATGTTGACGATGCGCCCGCGGCGCTCCTTCAGCGCCGCGATGCAGGCGCGGCTGAGCAGGAAGCTGCCCTTGAGCACGAGGTCGACGATGCCGTCCCACTGCTCTTCCGTCATCTGCGCCAGCCGGGCATCGCTGATGCCGCCGGCATTGTTGACGAGCACGTCGATGCGCCCATGCGCGGCGAGGATGTCGGCGACCATGGCCTCCACCTGCGCGGCGCTGGTGATGTCGCAGACGGCGGCATGAGCCGTGCCGCCGGCGGCGCGGATGCCCTCCACGGTGCGCGCGCAGGCGGCCTCCGCGATGTCGCAGACGATCGCCGTGGCGCCTTGCGCCGCGAATGCCGCGCTGATCGCGCTGCCGATCGAGCCGCCACCGCCCGTGACGAGGGCGACCTTGCCGTCAAAACGTCCCACGACATACTCCTCAAGCCTCTTGATAAAGCCTAATGAACATTAGGTTCGTTCGTCAACCTCCTTAACATGAAACGATCCGGGTGATTTAATGCCTGTTAGCGAAAAGGGAGGATCTCGCGCGATGTCGATCACCTGGGCATTGTCTGAAGCCGCGCTCGGGGAGGCGCTGAGGCCTTCCGCAGCGGCGCTCGACGCGGCCAATGCAAGCCTTGTCGACAGCGTCTCTGTCATGCTCGCGGCCACTGGGCTCGAACCGGCTGTTGCGCCCTTCGTGCAACTGGTCGCGGCGCGCGGCGGGGCGGCCGAGGCGCGGTTCTTCGGCTCCGGCGGGCTGCGTGTCCCGGCGGCTTCAGCCGCATTGGTCAACGGCGCGCTGGCGCACGCGCTGGATTTCGAGGACACGTTCGACGCCGCGGGCGGCCATCCCAACGCCATCGCCGTTCCCGTCATGCTCGCGCTGGGCGAGCGGCAGGGCGCTTCCGGCGCCGAGGTGCTGGAGGCGATCGCGGTGGGCGCCGAGCTGACGTGCCGGCTGAGCCTCGGCCTGCGCCGCGATCCGGCCGGGCTTGGCTGGTATCATCCGCCCATGATCGGCGCGCTCGGGGCTGTATTCGGCGCGGCGCGGCTGTTGCGGCTGACTGTGCCGCAGACGGCCGACGCGCTGTCGCTGGCGATGACCGGCTTCTCGCTGACGGCGGAGTTGAAGCGCAGCCCGGATTCCACGCTTCGTGCCGTGCGCGACGGCCTCGCCGCCCGCGCGGTGGTGGAGGCGGTGCAACTCGCTCTTGCTGGCGTGAAAGGCTTCGCCCTGCCGCTGGAAGGCGAAGCCGGCTTCTTCCGCCAGCTTTCCGGCGAGGGGCCGGACGAGGCGGCGATCCTCCACGGTTTTGGCACGCGGTGGCTGAATACCGGCCTCACCATGAAGCAATGGCCGACCTGCCGCGGCACGCATGCTGCCATGGAGATCGCCCGCCTGATGCGGGCGGACGGTATCGCGGCGGATGCCATCGACCGGATCGCGGTCACCGTGTCGTCGCCCGACGAGATGCTGATGCAGCCGCTGGCGCAGAAGCGCGCGCCCGCCACCGTCATCGACGCAAAGTTCAGCATTCCCTATACGGCAGGCGTGATGCTCGAGCGGGGCGAGGTGTCGCTGGCCACTTTCCTCGAACTCACCCCGCCGCCGCTTGCGGCGCGATTCGACTATGCCGGCTCGTTCGGCGGCGATCCGTCCCTCGAGGGCCTCACCCGCTTCGACGTGAAGCTGCGCGGCGGCGACGTCAGGCGCTACGAGCAGAAGCGGCCTGCCGCAGCGACCACGGGCACGGTCACGCCGGCGGCGCTGCGGGCCAAGTTCGACGCCTGCATCGTGCATGCGCGGCCGCGGATCCCCGACGCTTCAGCCGAACGCTTGTTCGGCGCTTTGCGCGACTTCCGCGACAGGCCGGCCCGCGCGCTCCACGACGCGCTGGCGTGAGCCTCAGCGCCGCGCGCCGAAGTCAAGCGTGTCGTCGGTGACGCCGGCCTCGCGCAGCCGGAACTTCTCGACGCGTTCGGTCGCGGTCTTGGGCAGCGCATCGAGCACGCGCAGATAGCGCGGCACCATGAACGGCGCCATCTGCGTGCGCAGGAATTCGTGGAGGGCGGCAGGGTCCAAGGATTGCCCTGGCCTGGCCACCACGCAGGCCATCACGTCCTGCTCGCCGAGCTCGGAGGCGACGCCGAAGGCGGCGCTCTCCAGCACGTCGGGGTGACGGTTGACGCTCGCCTCGACCTCGAATGAGGAGATGTTCTCGCCGCGGCGGCGGATCGCGTCCTTCTTGCGGTCGACGAAGCGGTAGAAGCCGTCCGCGTCGCGCTGCAGGATGTCGCCGGTGTGGAACCAAAGGTCCCGCCAGGTCTCGACGGTCTTCTCGGGCATGCCGATATAGCCGAGCATCACGTAGTGCGGGATGTCGGGGCGCACCAGCAGTTCGCCGGGCGTGCCGTCGGCCACCTCGCGCCCTTCATCGTCCACCAGCTTGACCGCAAAGCCCTTCTGGAGCCGTCCGCAGGTGCCGGGCTTGCGGATGCCGGGCCGGTTGAGGAACGGCACGCCCATGTCGGACATGCCGTAGCCTTCCGTCAGCGTCACGCCGAAACGTTTCTCGAACGCCTCCAGCAGATGCGGCGGCGCACCCGCGCCGAACATCTTGGCGAGCGGCGTGTCGGCATCGTCGGCCCGCGGCTCCGCCTTGGCCAGGATGGGGATGATGCCGCCGGAATAGTTCGTCGCCGTGCAGCCGTGGCGGCGGATGTCGTCCCAATAGCGCTGCGCCGAGAACCGCTCGGCCAGCACCAGCCGCGCGCCTGCCGTCAGCGCGGCGAAGGCGCCCATCACCAGCGCATTGCCGTGGAAGAGCGGCAGCGGCATGTAGAGCGTGTCCCGGTCGGTATATTCCATGACGTCGCAGGTCATGCGGCCGGTCCAGACCGCCTCGTTGTGCGGCTTGAGCGCGCCCTTGGACGGTCCGGTCGTGCCCGAGGTGAACATGATCATGCCGGGATCGGACGGTTTCACCTCCACCGGCGCCGGTTCGCCGGCCGGCGCGAAGAGTTCGCCGATGGCCGACGAGGGCACCGGCAGGTCGCGGCCGCCTGCATCGCCGACCAAGTGGATGAGATCGGGAAGATGCGCCGCCTCCGCGAGGAGCTGATCAGCGAACTGCTCCTCGAAAATGACGATGCGGCTGCGCGAAATCGCCAGCATGTGCCGCAGCACATGGCCGCGATGGGCGGGATTGATCGGCGCGAAGACCCCGCCGGCGGCGGCGATGCCGAACCAGATGGCCAGGAAGGACGGGCGGTTGCCCATCATCAGCGCCACGACGTCGCCCTTGCGGATGCCGAGGCGCTGGAGGTTTGCCGCCACGGTCTGCGCCTGTCGGTCCAGCTCGGCGAAGGTGACCGTCTCCGTGTCGGTGATGATGTAGGGCCGCTCGCCCAGCGCGGCGGCGCGCTTGCTGAGCACGCCGTGGTGGGTGTCGAACGCGAAGTCGCTCATCGTCTCGTCCTTATGCCTGATCCAGGAAGACGCCCCAGCCGGCGAGCCGGTCGCCGGCCGGCGGCCCGGCCTGCGGGCTGACGCGCGAGGGCGTGGCGGCAAAGCGCGGCGCGGCGGCCGGCACCGGCTTGCCCTCATGCGTCACGAAGACGCCGCGTGCGCGGTTGTGAGGGTGTTCGGGCGCCTCGCCCATGTCCAGCACCGGCGTGACGCAGGCCTCGCGCCCGTCGAAGACGGCCGTCCACTCCGCGCGGGTGCGGGCGGCGAAGCGGTCGGCGAAGAGCGCGCGCAGGGCCGGCCAGTTGCGCTTGTCCATGCGTGGGGGGAGGGCGGTCTCGTCGAGCCCCAGCCCTGCCACGAAGGCGGAATAGAACTTGGGCTCGACCGCGCACACCGCCATATGGCCGCCGTCCGATGTCGCATAGCAGGCGCCGAACGGCGCGCCGCCGTCGATGAGGTTCGCGCCGCGCCGGTCCGTCCACATGCCGGCATTGCGCATGCTGTAGGCGGCGGTCATCAGCGACGCCGCGCCGTCCGCCATCGCGGCATCGACGACCTGACCGGCGCCGCTCTGGCGCGCCTCCACCAGCGCCGCCAGCAGGCCGATGACGAGAAACGCGCCGCCGCCGCCGAAATCGCCGACGAGGTTGAGCGGCTGCACCGGCCCCCCGCCGGCCTCGCCGATCGAAAACAGCGCGCCGGTGATCGAGAGATAGTTGGGATCGTGGCCGGCGCTCTGCGCCAGCGGACCGTCCTGGCCCCAGCCGGTCATGCGCCCGTAGACCAGCTTCGGATTGCGCGCCAGGCAGATGTCGGGGCCGAGACCCAGCCGCTCCATCACGCCGGGCCGGAAGCCTTCGACCAGCAGGTCGGCGGCGGAGGCGATGGCGAGCGCGGCCTCGCGGCCGGCCTCGGACTTCATGTCCAGCGCGATCGCCGAGCGGCCGCGCATCATCGGGTCTGTGTCGAACGGCAGCGGACCGGCCGCGCCCTTTCCGCTGGGCGGCAGGATGGTGACGATCTCGGCGCCCATGTCGGCCAGCAGCATGCATGCGTATGGTGCGGGGCCTACGCCGGCGAACTCCACCACGCGCACCCCCCGCAAAGGCCCCGCGCGATCGCGCCCGGCTGTAGCTGGCATTTCCATCCTCCCATGCCCACGCGCGCCCTTCCGGCCTATTCCTCGGCCAGCAAAGGACACATCGTCAACTGGCTTGATTGCGCGGTGCATGTCAATATAGACTAACAATGATTAGGCATTTGGGAGGGGAAACGATGCGCGTACTCGGCGATCTGACACGCCTGCAGGCAAGGCGGCGCCCGGACAAGCCGGCGCTGATCTTCGGCGACGTATCGGTGACCTACCGGCAGTTCGACAGGCGTGCCAATGCGCTGGCCAACGCGCTGATCGCCGCGGGCATCGCCGCCGGCGACCGCGTCGCGATCCTGGCCGAGAACTCGGTCGAATACGCCGTCGCCACGCAGGCCGTCGCCAAGGCCGGAGCCATCCTGCTGCCGCTGAACTTCCGGCTGGCGGCGGCAGAGCTCGCCTATATCGTCGGCAATGCCGAGCCGGCGCTGATCTTCACCGAAAGCGGCTATGCCGCCATCCTCGGCGAGGCGATGGCGCAGGCGGGCATTTCCTGCCGCGTGGTCATGATGGACGCCGGGGAGGCCGGGTTCGGGGACATCGCCGCCGGGATGCCGGACGGCCCGCCGCAGCGCGCGGTCGATCCGCACTCGGCCGCGATCATGATGTATACGAGCGGCACGACCGGCTTTCCGAAAGGCGTTCTCTACGCGCACACCAACTATTTCACCCTCTTCGACGGCTTGATGGTGGAGGGCGATTTCGGTCCCGGCGACGTGGTCCATCTCGCGCTGCCGCTGTTCCACAATGCCGGCCTCAACGGGGCGCTCAACACGACGCTCTATGCCGGCGGCACGACGGTCATCCACCGCGGCAATTTCGACGCGCCGGTCGTGCTGAAGCAGATTGCCGACCATGGCGTCACCGTCGGCCTGTGGGTGCCGACCAACCTGGCCATCCTGCTCGACCACCCCGATTTCGCGCGGCACGACGTCTCGTCGCTGCGCAGGATCTTCTACGGCGGCATGGCGATCCGCACCGATCTGCGCGAGCGTGCGGAAGCTGCCTTCGCGGCCGACTTCTACCAGGTCTACGGCTCGACGGAGTGCGGCAACATCACCGTGCAGGGGCCGCAGGAGCACCGCGACCGTCCCGGCGTGACCGGCCGCGAATTCTACAATGTCGAGATGCGCATCGTCGACGATCAGGGTCGCGAGGTCGGGCCGGGCGAGGTTGGCGAGGTTCTGCTGCGGGCCGGCGACTGCGGCATGATGGGGTACTGGCGCAACGAGGAGGCGACCGGCGCGGCGATGCGCGACGGCTGGATCCACTCCGGCGACCTGGCGCGCGTCGGGGCGGGCGGCTTCATCACCGTCGTGGACCGCAAGAAGGACATGATCATCAGCGGCGGCGAGAACGTCTATCCCGCCGAGGTCGAGGCCGTCCTGCACCGCCACCCCTCGGTGGCCGAGGCGGCGGTATTCGGCATTCCCGACGCCAAATACGGCGAGACGGTCTGCGCCGCCATCGTGCTGCGGCCGGGCACGGCGATGAGCGCGGCGGATGTCGACGCCTACTGCCTGGAGAACCTTGCCCGCTACAAGCGGCCGCGCAAGGTCGATTTCCATGACAGGCTGCCGCGCAACGTCGCCGGCAAGGTGACGAAGCAGGTGCTGCGGCAGCCCTACTGGGGCTGAGGCCGGGGGCGGGCGGGAGTTGCGCGAGCGGGCGCTCAGGTCCTGACGCGCAGGCCCTCGAAGATCATCCGCACGGTCTCGTCGATCAGGTCCTCGTCCGAGAGCCGCGCTTCCGGCTCGTACCAGCGGTAGACGCCGTGGACGATGGCCAGGATGTTGAGCGCGCTGATCGTGTGGTTGGCCGTGCGGAAGCGGCCCGACTCGGCCAGCGAGCGCAGCAGCGTGCGATAGATGTCGAGAATGGCGCGCTGCTTGGTCTTCAGCGCCGCCCTGTCGGCCTCGTTGAGGAAGGCGGATTCCTCGAACACGACCTTGGTCTGAAGCCGGTTGTCGATGATGAACTGGATGTGGACGCTGATGACCCGGCGCAGCTTCTGCTCGGCATCCTCGATCCCCGAGATCTCGGACAGCAGCATCGCGAAGATGCGGTCGAGGGTTTCCGAGACGATGACGGAGAGCAGCTCCTCCTTGCTGGAGAAGTGGTGATAGAAGGACGGCGCCTTGATGCCCGCCATCTCGCCGATGTCGCGCAGGGAGGCGGCGGCATAGCCCGACTTGGAGAAGGCGGCCGCCGCGAACTGGATCAGCTCGGGCCGGCGCACCGCGGTCGCGGGCCTGCTGCGCCTTCGCTTGCGCGCGGGCGCCTCGGCTGCGGTTTCGTCGTCGTTCGGCCGCTTGGTCATTGACGCCTCAATTTGGGATCCAGCCAGTCGCGAAGTGAATCGCCGAACAGATTGAACGACAGCACAGTAAGGCTGATCGCGAGGCCGGGATAGATGATCAGCCACGGCGCTGTGGTGTAGAAATCGTAGGACAGCCCCGAGAGCATCAGGCCCCAGGCCGGCGTCGGTTCCGCCACGCCGAAGCCGAGGAAGGTCAGCGATGCTTCCAGCAGGATCGCCTGCGCCACATAGGCCGTCAGCATGATGAGGTAGGGGGCGGCGATGTTGGGCAGGATGTGCAGCATCATCACCCGCATATGCGAGAAGCCGCCCGCGCGCGCCGCCTCCACATAGGGCATGTGGATGGTGCCCAGCGTGGCCGAGCGCATGACGCGCGCCACATTTGGCACCATCGGCAGCGCGATCGCGAAGATGAGGTTGATGTCGATGCCGAAGACCAGCCGGCGCCCGAGGATGGACAGCACGATGAGCGCCAGCACCAGCAGCGGGATCGCCAGCAGGATGTCGATGGCGCGCTGGATGATGAGGTCGGTCCTGCCGCCGAAATAGCCCGAAGCCATGCCGATGACGGCGCCGAGCGTGCAGCCGATCCCGGAGGCGACGAAGCCGATGACGAGCGCCGTGCGCCCGCCATAGATCAGCCGGCTGAGCACGTCGCGCCCATAGGCGTCGGTGCCCATCCAGTGCGATGCGTCGGGCGCGGCGAGCTGGGCCGAGAAATCGACCGCGACCGGGCCGTAGGGGGCGAAATAGGGCGCGAACGCCGTGACGATCGCCAGCATGACGAGGAAGCCGAGCGCCACGGCGCCGACGGGTTCGTCGACGACGAAGGCGAGGACGGGATTGCGCTCCCTTGCGGGCCGGGTGGTGGCAGCAATGGTCATGCGTAGCGCACCCTTGGATCGAGGACGCTGTAGAGCAGGTCGACCAGCAGGTTGGTGACGACGAACGCCACCGCCATCACCATGACGATGCCCTGTATGAGGATGAAGTCGTTGTTGCCGACGGCCTGCACCAGCAGCCGGCCGACGCCGTTGATGTTGAACACCTGCTCGGTGACCGCGAGACCGCCGATGAGGAACGCGAACTCCAGGCCGACGACCGTGACGGTCGGCAGGAGCGCGTTCGGTATGGCGTGCTTCACCAGCACCTCGTTGGGCATCATGCCCTTGGCGCGGGCGGTGCGGATATAGTCCTCGCCGAGGACCTCCAGCAGGGAGGAGCGTATCATCCGCGCCAGAAGCGCTGCGTAGCGCGCACCGACGGCGAATGCCGGCCAGATCATCTGGGAAAGATTGGTCAGCGGATCGTCGAAGAAGGAGGCGTAGTTGATCGGCGGCAGCCATCCGAAGACGGTGAGCAGCACCATGATGACGAGCATGCCGAACCAGAAGGAGGGGATGGCGAGCCCGCTCACCGTGAGCATGCGGAACAGATAGTCGACCGGCGAGCGGTGCATGGCCGCCGAGATGGCGCCCAGCGGCACGGCGATCGCCACCGCCAGAATCGTCGCCAGCAGCGCGATCTCCACGGTCGGTCCGATGCGCGTCGCGATCTCCTCGATGACGGGCCGGTCTGTCCACATGGAGCGGCCGAGGTCCAGCGTCAGCAGGCCGCGCATCCAGTCGATGAACTGCCAGACCAGAGGCTGGTCGAGGCCGAGCCGGATGCGCTCGGCGGCGATCATCGCGTCGGAGGCGGTGCCGCCCTGTCCGCGCAGCCGCAGCTCCACGACGTCGCCGGGGATGACGCGCAGCAGGAAGAACACCAGCACCGCCACCCCGAGAAGCGTGGGCGGCAGGAGCAGGAGGCGCTTGACGTAGTAGTTCTTGAACATCGTCAAACCTTGATGCAGGCGACGCGATGGCCGGGAGCCATCTCGCGCAGGCCGGGAACCTGGACGCGGCACTCCTGCGTCGCAAGCGGGCAACGCGTGTTGAAGGGGCATCCTTCCACAGGCTTCATGATCGACGGCAGCTCGCCTTGCAGCGGCTTGACGCTGCGGCTGCGCTCGATGGCGGGATCGGGCACCGGCGCGGCTTCGATGAGCGCGCGCGTATAGGGGTGCAGCGGATTGGCGTAGAGGTCGTCGGCGCGCGCCTCCTCCATGATGCGTCCCAGATACATGACGATGACGCGATCGGAGATGTGGCGCACGACGGCGAGGTCGTGGGCGATGAAGAGATAGGCGATGCCGAGGTCGCGGCGCAGGTCCGACAGGAGATTGACGACCTGTCCCTGCACCGAGACGTCGAGCGCCGACACCGGCTCGTCGCAGACGATGAAGTCCGGCTCGTAGGCGATGGCGCGGGCGATGCCGACGCGCTGGCGCTGGCCGCCGGACATCTGGTGCGGGAAGCGCGCGCCGAAGGCGACCGGCAGCCCGACCTTCTCCAGCAATTCGTCGACCCGTGCCGCGATCTGGCGCGATCCGCGCGCCAGTCCGTGAACCTTGAGCGGCTCGGCGATGATGTCGCGGATGCGCATGCGCGGATTGAGCGACGAGTAGGGGTCCTGGAACACGATCTGCATGCGCCGCCGCAGCGCTTTCGCATCGCGGCCCCGCGCGGCGGAAATGTCGCGGCCCTCGAACGCGACCGTGCCCGAGGTGGCGGGCGTGAGGCCGAGCGCCATGCGCCCGACCGTGGTCTTTCCGCAGCCGGATTCGCCCACGATCGACACGACCTCGCCGCGCCCGACGGTCAGCGAAACGTCGCGGACGGCGGTGAGGCTGAGCGCGCCGCTGTCGAACGACTTGGTGACGCCGGAGACGTCGAGCAGCGTCTCGCCCGGCTGGAGCACCTGCGACGCGACCGGCATCGCGCCGTCGGGTTCGGCGCCGCCGGCGGGAAGCTCCCGCGCGCGGTGGCAGGCGGCGCTGTGGTCGGGCGAGAGGTCGACGCGCGGTGGCTCGGTGGCGCAGATCGGCAGAGCGAACCTGCAGCGCGGCGCGAACCGGCAGCCCTGTATCGGCTCGGCCAGGTTCGGCGGCTGGCCCTCGATGGTTTCGAGCCGGGCGTGCCGTGCCACGTCGAGGCGCGGCACCGAGCTGATCAGGCCGCGCGTATAGGGATGGCTCGGATTGGCGAAGACCTCGTCGGCCGGTCCGCTTTCCACGGCACGGCCCGCATACATGACGGTGATGCGGTCGGCATAGCGGGCCACCACGCCGAGATTGTGCGTGATGAGCACGATGGAGACGCCGAGGCGGTCGCACAATTCGCGCATCAGGCCGAGGATCTGCGCCTGGATGGTGACGTCGAGCGCGGTGGTGGGCTCGTCGGCGATGAGCAGGCGCGGCTCGCAGGCAAGGGCGATGGCGATCATCACGCGCTGGCGCATGCCGCCCGAGAGCTGGTGCGGATACTGCTCCAGGCGGCGGTCGATATCGGCGATCCCGACCAGCTTGAGGAGCTCGACCGCGCGCTGCCGCGCGCTTTCCTTGTCGAGGTTGCGGTGGACGAAGAGCGGCTCCATGATCTGCCGGCCGATCGTCAGCACCGGATTGAGCGACGACATCGGCTCCTGGAAGATCATGCCGATGTCGCGGCCGCGGATCCGCGACATCTCGCGCTCCGGCAGGCCGCGCAGTTCGCGGCCGGCGAAGCGGATGTGGCCCTCGACGACGCGGCCCTGGTTCTTCGGCAGGAGGCCCATGATCGCATGCGCGGTCACCGACTTCCCGCAGCCCGACTCGCCGACGATGGCATGGACCTCGCCGGGCGCGACGTTCCAGCTCACCCCGTCCACGGCGCGCAGGATGCCGCGCGACGTCTCGAACTCGACCGATATGCCGTCCACCGCGAGCAGCGGCGGCGCACCGGCCGGATCCGGGGCCGCGGACGGAGCAGGAAGCGTCGCCGATGCCATCCTCGCCACCTGCACGGCCTACACGACCGCGTAGTAGTAGAAGTCGGAATAGTTCTTGTGGCGGTCGGCGGCGCCGACGATCACCGTCTGCGACAGCCATTCGTGCGGCCCGGACTGCACCTCGAAGCGCGGCGTGATGCGGAAATAATATTCCGACGGGTCCACTTCCTGGTGGGTGTTCATCCGCTCCAGCACGTCGGGCGGCGCGTGCCTGAGGCCGCTGTTGGTGATCTGGATCACCGTGCCGTCGCTCGCCTGGAACCCGTAGATCGCATCGAACTCGACGACGCCGTCCTGGCGGATGTAGGGCCAGTCGCCGCCGCTGTTAGGCATGACGGTGCCCTGAAGGCGCGGGCCGGTGATCGTGCCGCCGGTGACGTTCAGGAAGCCGCGCTCGTTGCCGCCCTTGAAGGGGCCGAAGCGCAGCCGCTCGCCGAACTCGACGCGCGCAGTGAAAATGTACTCCAGTTTCGGCTTCATGTTTCCTCCGCTTTCCCCGTTGCCTGCCGTCCGGCTCACGTCACGGCGTAATAAGTGAAGACCGAATGGTCCTTCTTGCGGTTGCCGACGCCGATGAACACCGTCTTCGTCATCCACACATGCGGCGAATCCTCCGGCACCTCGAAGCGCGGATTGAGCCGGAAGTAGATCGCGCCGGGATCGACCTCCTCGCCGCGCAGCAGCGCGTCCAGCCGGTCCTTGGGCCCGTGGCGGAAGCCGCGATTGTGTAGCAGGATGAGCGTGCCGTCGCTGGCGCGCAGGAAATACTTCGCCTCGAAGGTGGCGGAGCCGTCATCGTAGATGAAGGGATAGTCCCCGCCCGTGTCGGGCACGATCTCGCCCTGCAGGCGGGGGCCGTCGATGGTTCCGCCCTTCACGCCGACGAAGCCGCGGGCATAGCCGCGCGGCGTCTTGCCCATGTGCATGCGCTCGCTCAGCGAGACCCGCATGGTGAACGCATGTTCCAAACCGACTTCTATCATGTGTCCTCCCTTGGATTGAGTTTGCCTAACACTCATTCGACTATTTCGTCAATCCGCACGAAATCGTCTTGATGAGTTGCGGGGTTCTCGCATAGGTTCAGCCTCGAATGCGGTTCGTATTCACCTAACGATGGTTTTGATCATGCGGCCATCAGCGAACCGATGATGGTCGCGCTTCCTTGGGAGGAGGAGCATGAGAGAAGTCCTCATATCGCTGGTCGCCGCGGCGTCGGTCGTCCTGGGCGCCGCGCAGTCTGCATCCGCACAGGCGCCGCGCAGCGGCGGAACCCTCGTCGTCGCATCGGACGGCGACCCTGACACGCTGGACTGCCATGCGGGCGTGTCCAGCAAGGTCCTGCACCGGCTGGCGCCGTCCTATTCGACGCTGCTGCGCGTCTCGGAGAAGAACTATCCCGAGATCGAGGGCGACGTCGCCAAGTCCTGGTCGGTCTCGGAAGACGGGATGACCTACACGTTCCAGCTCAACCAGGGCGTCAAGTTCCATGACGGCTCCGCGCTCACCTCGCGCGACGTGAAGGCGACGCTCGACCGCATCCGCGCCCCGGGCGAGGGTGTCGTCTCGCAGCGCAAGAGCCTGTTCGTCGACGTCGCGGCCGTGGAAACGCCGGACGACGCCACCGTGGTGGTGAAGATGGCGCAGCCCAATGCGGCGATGCTGACCTATCTGGCCAATCCCTGGAACTGCATCTATTCGCAGGCGCTGCTGGAATCCGACAAGGATTATCCCGCCAAGAAGGTGATGGGCTCGGGGCCGTTCAAGTTCGTCTCATTCCAGGCCGGCGGCACGTGGCGGGCCGAGAAGTTCCAGGACTACTTCAGGAAGGGCCTGCCCTACCTGGACGCGATCGAGATCCCGATCCTCGCCGGGCCGAGCCTCGTCAATGCCTTCGTCGCCGGCCAGCTCCATGCCGATTTCCGCGGCATGACGCCGGGCGACCGCGACCGCGTGATGACCGCGCGCGGCGACAGTGTCGAGCTTTTCGAATCCGCGTCGCCCGGCATGCAGATGTTCACCTTCAACGCCAAGCGCCCGCCCTTCGACGACGTGCGCGTGCGCAAGGCGCTCACCCTGGCGGTGGATCGCTGGGCCGGCGCCGAGGCGCTGAAGAAGCTGCTGTTCTTCAACAATGTCGGCGCGGCGATGCGTCCCGGCTCGCAATGGGCGCGCACCGACGAGGAAGTCGCCAAGCTCCCCGGCTGGGGCCGCGACATCGAGGCCGCGCGTGCGGAAGCGCGACGCCTGCTGAAGGAAGCCGGTCAGGAGAACCTCTCCGTCAGCTTCATGAACTTCGGCCCCTTCGTGCCCTTCGGCGTCTATCTCATCGACCAGTGGTCGAAGATCGGCGTCACCGCCGAGCAGCAGGTGCTTGCCCCGCCGCAATTCTTCGCCAACCGCGCCCAGCGCAATTTCGACGTGATCCTCGACGCGCACCAGGCCTATGTCGACGATCCGTCGCTCGATCTTGCCGTCTATCAGTCCGCCAGCAGGAACCCGCTCAACCTGTCGGGACTGGAATCGCCGGAGATCGACGCGCTCTTCGAGCGGCAGACGCGCGAATTCGATCCGGCGAAGCGCAAGGCGCTGGCGCAGGAGATCGAGGCGAAGGCGATGGATCTCGCTTACGTCAACCCGCTGCTGTGGGCCCAGCGCATCATCATCATCGACAAGAAGGTGAAGGGCTTCCACATGTCGCCCAGCTCGCTGATCGGCCGCGACATGGCCGAGCTGTGGCTGAGCGAATAGCCGCCCGACCCAACCGGCGCCGCTCCTGGCCCCGTCCGCACTGCGGGCGGGGCCTTTGCTTTGCGGGGATGTCTTTGCAACCGCGCGTTGGAGGGAGCGCAGTAAGAACTTCACGTGGCATTACCCTGCCGACGAAGAAATTCGACATTATGAGAAATCATGTTGACAACAAGTCGCAGTGATTTAACGTTTTGTCGATCAGAGCCGGACGGGAACCCGGCCTGTCGTTCCAGTGGAGACGGGCCGCGCAGGCCCGGTAATGGGTGGATCTCATGTTCAACGCTCAAGCTTTCCTTCGTCGTTCCGTCCAGGGCCTCGCTTCGGCGGCGGCGGTCGCGGCGCTGTCTCTTGCGGTGCTCGTCGCGCCTGCGGCATCGGCCGAGGGGCTCACCGATCTGACGAAGCAGACTCAGCTGACGCCGTCCTTCAAGGTCGACGACAAGGCGCGCGCTTTGCTGCCGGAGGACGTCCGGACGTCCGGAAAGATGCCGGTCGCGATGGCGGTCGGCATCGCGCCGATCAACTTCCCCGGCAACACGTCGGCGGAGGTGCGCGGCCTTACGCCCGACCTCGTCTCGGCGCTGGAGCAGATCCTCGGCGTCACCTTCGAGACGAACGTTTTCCCGAGCACGGCGGCCCAGCTTCTGGCGCTCGATTCCGGCCAGGTGAAGCTCACCGTCTCCACCAATGGCGACACGCCAGAGCGGCAGAAGAAATACGACTTCGTCGACTATATCGTCTCCAGGAACAGCATCGTCGTGGCCAAGGGCAATCCCGCCGGCATCGCCGCCGCGAAGGACCTCTGCGGTAAGGCCTATGGCGAGGTGAAGGGCGCCTTCTCGGTGCTCCCGGCGATCGCCGCCGTCTGCGAGAGGGAGAAGCTGCCGGCACCGAACCTGTCGTCCTTCGACGACGCGCCGTCGATGATGCTGGCGCTGATGTCGCGCCGTATCGACGCCTATGCAGGCAGCACCTTCAACACGATCTTCCAGCAGTCGCAGGGCGCGCAGGTGGAGGACGTGCCGCTGCCGGAGGCCGGCACGCTGCTTCTCGGCATGACCGTCGCGAAGCAGAATGGCGGCATCACCCAGGCGGTCGATGCCGCGCTCAAGGTGATGGTCGCGGACGGCTACTACAAGAAGGCCCTTGAGCACTGGGGCCTCGGCGACTTCGCAATCGAGCCGGGCGTCAACCTGGCAAAGTAAGGTGCCGGGCGGGGCCGCCGTCACCGCCCGCCGCAATCCGCAGCGCATTTCGAGGATATTGCAGTGTTCGAGGCTTCAACCGCGCCGCTCGACGGGATCGTCGTCGTCGATTTTTCCCGTCTCATCGCCGGACCCTGTGCGACGGACCTGCTCGCCTCGATGGGCGCGCGCGTCATCAAGGTCGAGGGCGCCGAGGGCGACCCGATGCGGCTGACGCGCTCGAAGGTCGCGGGCGGCGGGCCGACCGCTCCCACCTTCGCCGCCTTCAACGTGCTGAAGGAGACCATCGTCCTCGACCTCAAGGATGCCGGGGACCTCGCGCTGGCACGCCAGCTCTGCCGCGACGCCGACGTGGTTGTGGAGGCGTTCAGGCCGGGCGTCATGGACCGGCTCGGCCTGGGTGCGGAACAGCTGCGCGCGGAAAATCCGCGGCTTGTCTACGCCGCGCTCTCCGCATTCGGCAATGAGGGGCCCGACAGCGCGCGCGGCGGTGTCGACATCGTGCTTCAGGCCGAGACCGGTCTGATGTCGGTGACCGGCGATGCCGACCAGGACCCGATGAAGGTCGGTGTCCCGGTGATCGACGCGGCAAGCGCCTCGATGCTGGCGGTCGGCATCCTCGCCGCGCTCGTCGGGCGCGCCAAGACGGGCCGTGGTGACGTGGTGCGCACCTCCATGCTCGGCGTCGGCGTGCATCTCCAGGCGCAGCAATATGCCGAATATCTGAGCTCCGGTGTGGTGCCGCCGCGCGTCGGCAACCGCGCGGCCTATGCCGCGCCGGCCGACGTGTTCGAGGCGAGCGACGGCCGTCTCGTCCTGTCGGCGCATATCCAGCCGCATTGGCGCAACCTGTGCAGGATCCTCGGCCATCCGGAGTGGATCGACGATCCGCGCTTCCACGTGGTCGAGGCGCGCGTGCAGAATCGCGACGAGTTGAATGCGCTGATCACGCAGGCCCTTTCGGCCGCGCCGGTCGAGGCGTGGCTGCAGAAATTCGATGCCGCCGGCATCACCGCCGGCAAGGTGCGCGACTATCGCGAGGTGATCGCCAGCGCCCAGATCGAGACCGACGGCTCGGTGGTCGAGGCAAGGAACGTCGACGGTTCGCCGATCCGGGTGATCCGCACGCCGCTGCGTTTCGACAGTTTCGACGACCGCCGCTTCGCGCGCCGCGTCCGGGCCATCGACGAGGACGGCGAGGCGATCCGTGCCGGCCTGACGGAGCCTGCGCGATGAGCGAGGTCGTCGTCACGCGCGGCGGGAGTGTCGCAACCGTCATCTTCAACCGGCCTGAACGCCGCAACGCCATGTCGCTGGGCCTGATGCGCGCCTTCGACGCCGCGCTCGCCGCGCTCGCCGCCGATCGCGCCGTCGCCGTCGTGGTCATCGCGGGCGAGGGCGGCCAGGCGTTCGGCGCCGGGCTCGACATCAAGGAGGCGTCGACGCTCAGCCCCGAGCAGCACGCCGAGCAGCATGCCCTCTACGAGGGTTTCCAGCAGCGCATGATCGATTTCCCGAAGCCGCTCGTCGCGGCGGTCGAGGGCGTGGCCGCCGGCGCCTCGCTCCAGGTGGTCCTGCATTGCGATCTCGTAGTGGTCGCGGAGGGCGCGCGCATCGGCATGCCCGAGCTCAGCGCCGGCCGGCCGGCGATCATGGGCAGCTATCTGTTGTGGAGCCGCCTGGGGCCGGGCGTCGCAGCACGGCTGATCCTGGGACAGGACTGGCTCGACGCGCGCGAGGCCGCAGCCTGCGGCCTGGCCGCGAAGGCGGTGGCGAAGGGAGAAGCGCTGGAAGCCGCGTTCGCCTATGCGGCAAGGCTGGCGACCACCGCGCCGAATGCGCTGGCGGCGACGCTCGCCTGGCTGCGCGAGCTGCGCAACGGCGCCGGAAGCGGCTTTGCCGATGCCCGCGCGCGAGCCGACGCTATCCTTCCCGACGCGGCCGCGTCGGATGAGGCGCGCGCGGCCGACGCTCATTTCGCGCGAGGCGCCCGTGGCTGAGCTCGACGCCATCCGTGCCGACCTGCCGGCGCTGGCAAGCCTCGCCTACCTCAACACCGGCACGGAAGGCCCGCTTCCCGCGGCGACCGCGCAGGCCATGCGCGAGGCGATCGGCGAGGATGAGGTCCGCGGGCGCATCTCGGGCAAGCGCTTCGAGAAGATGGAGAAGCAGCTCGACGCGTGCCGGGCCATGATGGGCGAGATGGTCGGTGTCGCCGCCGATCGCATCGCCCTGACGGGCGGCACGGTGGACGGCCTGCGCGCGGTGCTCGAACGCGTCGCCTTCACCGCCGGCGACAGGGTCGTGACCACCGACCTGGAGCATCCGGCGGCGCTGGAGCCGCTGCGAGAGATCGTCGGGCGGCACGGCCTGAATCTCGAAACGGTCGCGATCGGCACGACGGCCGATGACCAGCAGGTGACGGACGCCTTCGCCCGGGCGCTCGCGCCGGGCGCGCGCCTGCTGCTGGTTTCCCACGTCGCCTATTCCACCGGCCGCGTGCTGCCGCTCGCTGCGATCTCGCGCCACGCCCGCGAGGCCGGCGCGATCGTGCTGGCCGACGGCGCCCAGGCGGTCGGCGCGATCGGCGTGGACATCGCCGCGACGGGTGCCGACTTCTATGCCTTTCCGGGTCAGAAATGGCTTCTCGGCCCCGAGGGTGCCGGCGCGCTGGCCGTCGCGCCGGGGCGGCCGGACCTTCTCGGCGTGGCGATGCAGGCGCTGGAGCGCGGCACCGCGTCGAAGCCGATATGGGCCGGCATGCTGGCGTCGCTCGCATGGCGGAAGTCCATCGGCAGCGAGGCCGAGCGGGCGGCTGCGATCCGGGCCAATGCGGCGTTCCTGCGCCAACGGCTGGAGGGCGTCGCCGGCGTCGAGATCGTCACCCCGCGCGACAGCGCCGGCCTGGTGACGGTGGGCGTCAGGGGCGTCGCCGCGCGCATTCTTCTGGCGCAGCTCGGCGCGAAGCGGCTCGCCGCGCGCGACGTACCCGGCACGGAATGGGTCCGCATCTCCTGCGGCTTCTTCAACGAGCGGCGAGAATTCGAGGCGGTCGCCGAGACCTTCGCCGAGGCGGCGCGCGGGCAGGGGGCGGCATGAGCGAGGAGAAGCAGGGCCCGGGCTTCGCACCCCTCGCCGAGCGCATGGGGATCGAGCTCGTCGAGGCGACGGCCGAGCGCGTGGTGACGCGCATGCCGGTGGAACCGAACCGCCAGCCATTCGGCGTGCTGGCAGGCGGCGCCTCGGCGATGCTGGCCGAGAGCACCGCCTCCCGCGGCGCGATCCTGCATGCAGAGAAATTCGGCGACATCGCCGTCGGCGTCGAGCTCAACGCCTCGCATCACGCATCCACGCGCGAGGGCTGGGTCATCGCCACCGCGACCGCGGCGCATCTGGGCCGGACCTCGGCTTCTTATGAGGTTGTCATCCGGACCGAGGGGGGTAAACGGATATGCACCGCGCGGGTATTATGCCTCGTGGTCGCAAGGAAGGGCGCGCAGTGACCGCTTCCTTCCCTATCCGGAGGAATGCCCAGATGATCGCCAACACGGTTCGCGCGCCCGCGGACGACGCGCTGCATCCCAAACTCGCATGGGCCGTGAGCCTCGCGGAGGGGCTCGCCGCCACGTTCGGTCCTCGCTCGGAGGTCGTCATCCACGATCTCTCGCGTCTGCCCAATTCCATCGTCGCCATCGCCGGCGACCTGACGGGCAGGAAGGCCGGCGGCCCGGCGACCGATTTCCTGCTCGCACGGGTGCGGGCGCGGCAATTCGAGGACCAGGCGAACTACATGTCCACCACGGCGGACGGCCGCACGTTCCGCTCCTCGACCCTGTTCCTGCGCGACGACGACAGCGGCGAGGTGCTGGGCTGCCTCTGCGTCAATCTGGACGTGACCGAATGGCGCCATCTCAGCGCCTTCGCCGAATGGCAGCTCTCCGGCACGCCGGCGCGCGCCGCCGACCTGCCGCAGATCCTGCTCAATGGCGGCGGCGAGAGCGTCGAGCATTATCCGGTCGACGTCGAGGACCTGCGCAAGGAGCTCGTCGCCCGCGCCATCTCGGATGTCGGCGTCTCCATCGACATGCTGCACAAGAAGCACAAGCTGGCAATCGTCGAGCGGCTGGAGCGGGAGGGCTATTTCATGCTGCGCGACGCCGTCCCGCAGCTCGCCTCGGCACTCTCGGTGACGCGGCACTCGGTCTACAACTACCTCAACGCCGTGCGCGGCAAGGCGCCAGATTCATCGACGGAAGGCTCCGAAACCTCATGACGCTCCAACTGGTCCACAGCAAGGAAGCCCCTCCCGCCATCGGCCCCTATTCCCATGCCGTGATCGGCGCCGGGCTTATCTTCGTGTCGGGCCAGCTTCCCCTCGACCCCGCCACCCAGGCCATCGTGGCGGGAACCGCGGTGGACCAGCTCAAGGCCGCGCTTGCCAACGCCGCGCAGGTTCTCGCCGCGGGCGGCGCATCACTGAGCGACGTGGTCAAGACCACGGTCTTCCTCACCGATCTCTCGGTGTTCGATGCAGTGAACAAGGCCTATGCGGAAATCTTCGCCGGACATGCGCCGGCACGCTCCGTGGTCGAGGTCTCGCGCCTGCCGCGCGGCGCGGCCGTCGAGGTCGAGCTCATCGCCGTGGCGGGCGCGGGCCGATGAGCGCGCCTGCGGTCACCGGCCCGCTGCGTCCGCGGCGCCACCCGTGGCGTGCCGTCATCGGCGTCATCGCGGTGCTGCTGGTCGCCAACCTGCTCTACAAGATCGCCAACAACCAGGGCTTCCAGTGGGATGTGGTGGCCCGGTACTTCACCGCGCCGATCATCCTGCGCGGCCTGATCGGCACGATCTGGCTGACCATCGCCACCGTCGTGCTCGGCTTCTTCTTCGGCACGCTGCTGGCGGTGGCGAGGCTGTCGCAGAATCCGGTCCTCCAGACGCTGAGCTGGGGATATGTCTGGTTCTTCCGCTCCGTGCCGCTTCTGGTGCTGATCCTTTTCACCTTCAACATCGGCTACCTCGTCCCCGATATCGAGATCGGCCTTCCGTTCATGGAGCCGTGGGTATCGGTGCCCACCAACAGCGTCATCACGCCGCTCGGCGCGGGCCTGCTGGCGCTGACCCTGCATGAAGCCGCCTATGCGGCCGAAATCGTGCGCGGCGGCATACTGGGCGTCGACCAGGGGCAGTTCGAGGCGGCCTCCGCGCTCGGCATAAGCCGCCGGCGCACGATGATGCGCATCGTCATTCCGCAGGCCATGCGCTCGATCATTCCGTCGGCCGGCAACCAGCTCATCGGCATGCTCAAGGGCACATCGATGGTCAGCGTGATCGCGGTCGGCGACCTGCTCTATTCCGCGCAGACGGTCTACAACCGCACCTTCCAGGTCGTCCCGCTGCTGATGGTCGCGACGCTCTGGTACGTGGTGGTGACCACGCTCATGTCGTGGGGTCAATTCTACGTGGAGCGCTATTTCGCGCGCGGGGCCACCCGGCAGATGGCGCTGACGCCGCTGCAGCGCGTCAGGACGTGGCTGAGGAGCCCGCCGGCCGAGCCGGCGCGCGGGGAGGCCCGGACATGAATGCGGCAACGGGCGCGCCGCTCGTCCGCATCCGCGGCCTCGAGAAGAGCTACGGCGCCTTCAAGGTGCTGCACGGGATCGACCTCGACGTCGACCGCGGAGAGGTGGTGACGCTGATCGGGCCGTCGGGTTCCGGCAAGAGCACCATGCTGCGATGCATCAACCGCCTCGAAATATTCCAGGCGGGGCGTGTCGAGGTGGATGGCGTCGTCATCGGCTATCGCGACGCCGTGGGGCGCGACGGCCCCGAATTGCGGGAACTGTCGCAGGCAGAGATCGAGCGCCAGCGCGCCGACATCGGCATGGTCTTCCAGAACTTCAATCTCTTCCCGCACATGACGGTGCTGCAGAACATCACCGAGGCGCCGGTGAGCGTGCGCAGGGTGCCGCGCGCGGCGGCGGTCGAGAATGCGAGGGCGCTGCTGAACCGCGTCGGTCTGTCGGACAAGGAAAAGGCCTATCCGCGCGAGCTCTCCGGCGGCCAGCAGCAGCGCGTCGCCATCGCCCGGGCGCTGGCCATGAAGCCCAAGCTCATGCTTTTCGACGAGCCGACCTCGGCGCTCGATCCCGAACTGGTGGGCGAGGTGCTGGGCGTCATGCGCGACCTGGCGCTGGAGGGCATGACCATGCTGGTCGTCACGCATGAATGGGGTTTTGCGCGCGAGCTCGCCGACCGCGTCGCATTCTTCGACCAGGGCCGGATCGTCGAGATCGGAAGCCCCGACCAGGTCTTTTCCGCGCCGGTCAACGAGCGCACGCGCGCCTTTCTCAGCAAGGTTCTCTGAGGACCGCGAGGCGGCCGAGGGCTCCGCGCCCCGCGCATGCCGGATTTCAGGGAAGGTTTGCCGCGCGCACACGCTGGCGGCCGGAAATGGCACGATGCCGCCTCGCGCCCGGAAGCGCGGGGCGGCTCGTGGTTTCGGTCAGTGGGCGACGACGGCCTTGCGTACGTCGACGGCATTCTTGATGACGCCGTAGCGGTGGAAGAGGTCAGCCGCGCGCTGCTGCTCGCTGAGGAACGTCTCGTCGACGCGGCCGACGCCCCAGGGGCGATGCGCGAGCGCCTCGCGCCACTTCTGCGCGCTGTCGCTGCGCCCGCTGCCCGTCAGCAGCTGGGCCGCCTTGTCGGGGTTGGTCGCCGCCCATTCCTCGGCGCCGTTCAGCGCCTTGACCAGCGCGTCGATGATGTCGGGATTCTTCGCCGCATAGGCGCGGTTGCCCCAGAACACCGAGCGGTTCGGCACCAGTTCCTCGACGGTCGCGACGATCCGCGTGCCCGGCGCCGCATCTTCCACCGCCGCCAGCAGCGGGTCGTGGATGAGCCATGCATCGGCACCGCTGTCGAGCACGTCGCGCGCCGTCGACACGGCCGGGATGTCGATCACGCGGACGTCCTTCGCGCCGAGGCCGGCGCGATCGAGCACTTCGGCGAAGGCATGCGTCTGCCAGGAGCCGACGGTGAAGGCGATGGAGCCGCCCTTCAGGTCCGCGAGCGTCTTGATCGGCGAGTTGGCGGGCACCGTCACGCCGCCATGTTCGGGATGTTCGCGCGAACGGGCGAGGTAGACGATCGCGTCGCCGGCGGCCTGCGCGACGATCGGCGGCGTGCTGCCCGTCGCACCGGCGTCGATCGACGATTCGCGCAGGCGCCTGGCCGTCTCGCGGCCATCCGTGTAGCGGATCCAGTTCACGCCGCCGGCGGCCTCGCGAAGCTCGCCCTGAAGCTCGGCGACATGGCTGAGTATCCACGTCGCAAGGTTGTTGGGGTGCGTTCCAATGGTCAGGGTCATCTTCATCTCCTCTCCGGTTATGCCTTGTCTGTCTGCCAGGCCAGCGCGCGGCGCAGCGGCGCCGGGTCGATCCAGTCCTTCAGGTCGAAATCCCGGCTCATGAAGCCGCGGCGAAGCAGGAAGCGCTTCTGGTCCTCGAGGCAGGCGACGAGTTCGTCGTCGAGCGAGGGCGCCAGATGCGCGGCCATGCGCTCGCCATAGGCGGCATCCACGCCGGCGATGCTGGCGCCGATCTCCCGCGCGACGATGCCGGCGACATCCGCCCGCCGCGTCGCGCCCCAGCGCGCCGCCATCAGCAGCGTGCGCATGTAGCGGTCGACGATGTCCGGCCGCTGCCCGGCAAGCTCGGCGCTGACCGTGATGGTGCGGGGCGTTCCGTTGTTGACCTGGTCGATGCGCGGCCCGGCCATGTCGACCTGCCATATCGGCCGGACGATTCCGTTGAGCACGAGGTCGGCGCCATGCGCGCCCTTGATCGAAATGGCATCGCCGCTTCCGGCCTTCAGGGCGTCGATCTCCCAGTCGTAGCCGTCCGTCTTGGAATCGCCCAGCACGGCCGGCGGGCGGGGAACCCGGACCAGTTCGCACTGCTCCAGCGTGCTTCCGATGGACGACAGCGCATGGGCATATCCGCGCAGCGACATGGCCTGGAAGAAATCGACTCGCGCGACGCCGTGGTCGGGGATCAGCAGGCGCCGCCCCGCGAGTTGGCGCATGTCGCGCACGGGCGAACCGGGCAGCACCGCCACCGCCTGGAACTCCGGCACGAATGTCAGGCCGATGAGGACGGTCTTCGCGCCGCCGGCCCGCGCCGTCAGCGCCGGCACGTTGCCGCCTTCGCGGAACAGCGCCGAAAGGCCGTGGCTGAAATGGGATTCCTGCGTGGAGGTCCCCGCATCGGTGATGGGGCCTATGTCGATCCCGTCGGCGGCATATTCGGCTTCGAGCAAGCCGCGCGCGATGGCGATGCCGCTGGCGCTCGGCACCGGGCAGCGCGTGTACCAGAGCCTGGTAAGCGAACTTGCTTCCAACACAGCCTCCCGGACGTTACCCGGCATCGCGATGCCGCAGAAATTTCAACAAAAGGTAACATCAATTCGACAATTTATAAAACACGCGCCGACGCTGCGTCAAGCGCGCGGATGGCTGCCGATTCGATTCGGTAAAGATGCTGGCGAGGGCCGCCGCCGGCGGCACCGGGGCCGTGTTTTCACCCGATGGCCATGAGCGAGGCATTGCCGCCTGCCGCCGCCGTGTTGACCGAGACGACCTGCTCTTCGATCAGCCATTCGAGCCGATAGGGTTCATCGCCGGCTGCCGCAGGCGGGGCGGCGTGGACGATGGCCAGAGGGCCGGGCAGGGCGGCGATCGCCGCGCTCGCAGCCAGCACCTGCGCCGCGTCGCCCTCGACCAGCGCGGCGCCATAGGGGCCGTCGGCGGTCCAGTCGCGCGACCACGCGATGCGTGCGGCGACGGCGGGTGGAAGCGTGGCGAAGCTGTCCCGGTGAGCCCATGCCGCGTCCGCGACGGCATGGTTGCCGGTGGCGATGGCCGCGCCGAGCTGGGCGAGGAAGCCGGCCGGGCTGCGCGGCAGCAGCAGAAGCCTGCCGCGCGGCTGGATCCTGTACGTATTGCGTTCGCCGACGGGACCGGGCAACTCCGTCTCGAAGCCTATCCCGGAACGTGTGGCAAGGATGCCGGCCATTCGGGCGGCTTGCGTTTCGCCGTTCTCCTCCAGCCAGCGGATGAGCGCGGCGAGCGCGGGATCGGCCTTGCCCTTGCCCTGCCATGGCGTCGCGGGAGGCTCGGCGACCAGCCGGCCGAGATAGAGCGGTCCGCCGGCCTTGGGGCCGGTGCCGGACAGGCCGCGCCCGCCGAAGGGCTGCGAGCCGACGACGGCGCCGATCGTGTTGCGGTTGACGTAGAGGTTGCCCGCCTTCACCCGTCCGGTGACGCGCGAAATGGTGCTGTCGAGGCGCGTGTGAAGCCCGAAGGTGAGGCCGTAGCCGGTCGCGTTGATGTCGTCGATCGCCCGGTCGAGTTCCGTGCGCCGGTAGCGCAGCACGTGGAGCACCGGCCCGAATATCTCCTCCCGCAGCTCCGACAGGCTGTCGATCTCGATGAGCGCCGGGGCGACGAAGGTGCCATTCGCCGCCTCGGGCGGCAGGTCGAGCTGGAACACCTTGCGCCCGCGCGCGCGCATTTGCGCGATATGCCCGTCGATCCGCGCCTTTGCCTCGGCGGTGATGACCGGGCCGACATCGTTGCAGAGCCGGTCGGTCGGCCCGACGGCAAGCTCGCGCATGGCGCCCTCGATCATGGCGAGCGTGCGTTCCGCGACATCCTCCTGAAGGCAGAGGACGCGCAGCGCCGAGCAGCGCTGGCCGGCGCTGTCGAAGGCGGACGCCACGACATCGGCAACGACCTGCTCCGCCAGCGCCGAGGAATCGACGATCATCGCGTTCTGCCCGCCCGTCTCGGCGACGAGCCTGACCGGCTGGCCGTCCGGCGAGAGCCGTTTTGCGATCTGGCCCCGGATCGTGCGCGCGACGCCGGTGGAGCCGGTGAACATGACCCCCGCCACGCCCTCCGCTGCCACCGTGCGGCTGGCGACCTCCGCCGGCGCCGGCAGGAATTGCAGCGCCGCGACGGGCACGCCGGCCTGATGGAACAGACGCACGGCTTCCGCCGCGATCAGCGGCGTGGTGTTGGCCGGCTTGGCGATGACGGGATTGCCGGCGGCCAGCGCGGCGGCGACCTGCCCGGTGAAGATCGCCAGCGGAAAATTCCACGGGCTGATGCAGACGACCGGCCCGATGGGGCGCTGTGCCGGCCCGAGCGTGCGCCGCGCCTCGGCCGCATAATAGCGCAGGAAGTCGATGGCCTCGCGGATCTCGGCCACGGCGTTGGCGGCCGACTTGCCCGCCTCGCGGATCACCAGTCCAATCAGCGGCATCATCCGCGCCTGGATGAGATCGGCGGTGCGTTCCAGCATGGCCGCGCGTTCGGCCGGGCTGACGCCAGCCCATTGTCCCGCGGCGGCGGCGGCGTCGCGCACGGCACGCAAGGCTTCTTCCGCGCTCGCCTCCACGACCTCGCCGACCACGTCCGCGAGGTTGGCGGGGTTGCACACCGGCTGCGGCTGTCCCCGCGCCGGCCCGCCGGCGAGTACCGGCGCTGCGCGCCATGCGATGCCGGCGCTGCGCCGCAACTCGGCGGCGAGCGTCTCCAGCACGCCGTCGTCGGCAAGGTCGAGCCCGGCCGAATTGGCGCGCTCCCTGCCGAAAAGGTCGCGGGGCAGGGCGATGGCCTCGTGCGGCGCGCCGGAGACCGCCATCGCCCGCACGGTTTCCACCGGATCGGCGATGAGCTCGTCCACCGTGACCTTCGGGTCGGCGAGACGGTTGACGAAGGACGAGTTCGCGCCGTTTTCCAGCAGCCGCCGCACCAGATAGGCGAGAAGCGTCTCATGCGTGCCCACCGGCGCATAGATGCGGCAGGGGCGGGCGAGCCTTTCGGGCCCGACGACCTCCTCGTAGAGCGGTTCGCCCATGCCGTGCAGGCACTGGAACTCATAGTCGCCGGCGCGGAAGTCCGGGCCGGCCATGTGGTAGATGGTCGCCAGCGTGTGGGCGTTGTGCGTGGCGAATTGCGGATAGACCGCGTCTTTCGCCGCCAGCAGCCTGCGGGCGCAGGCGATGTAGGACACGTCGGTATGGACCTTGCGGGTGAAGACGGGGAAATCCGCCAGCCCGTCCACCTGCGCGCGCTTGATCTCGGTGTCCCAGTAGGCACCCTTCACCAGCCGCACCATGATGCGCCGGCGCGAGCGGCGCGCCAGATCGACGATGAAGTCGATCGCCGGCATGCACCGCTTGCCATAGGCCTGAACGACGAAGCCGAGCCCTTCCCAGCCGGCGAGGGCGGGATCGAGGCACAGCGCCTCCAGCAGGTCGAGCGAGATTTCGAGCCGGTTCGCCTCCTCGGCGTCGATGTTGAGGCCGATGTCGTAGCGCTTTGCCAGCAGCGCCAGCTCCGTCACGCGCGGCAGGAGCTCGGTCATCACGCGTTCGATCTTGCCGCGCTCGTAGCGCGGGTGGAGCGCGGAGAGCTTGATCGAGATGCCGGGGCCGGCATGGACGCCGCGCCCGCCCGCCGCCGCGCCGATGGCATGGATCGCCTCGACATAGCCGCGATGGTAGCGTTCGGCATCCTCGGCGGTCGCAGCCGCCTCGCCGAGCATGTCGTAGGAATAGCGAAAGCCCTTCTCCTCGAGCCGGCGCGCGCGCTTCAGGGCTTCCCGGATGGTCTGGCCGGCGACGAACTGCTCGCCCATCATGCGCATGGCCATGTCGACGGCGCCACGGATGACCGGCTCGCCGCAGCGCGCCACAAGCCGCGTCAGCGCCGAGGAAAGCTGGTCGTCGTCTACCGAGGCCGTCAGCCTGCCGGTGATCACCAGACCCCATGTGGCGGCGTTGACGAAGAGCGAGCGCCCGCCGCCCAGATGCGATCTCCAGTCGCCGGCGGCGATCTTGTCGCGGATGAGGTCGTCGCGCGTCGCCGCGTCAGGAATGCGCAGCAGCGCCTCCGCCAGGCACATCAGCGCCACGCCCTCCTGGCTGGACAGGGAGAACTCCTGCACCAGCTCCTCGACGCCAGAGCTTTTCCGCTTGGCGCGCAGCGCCTCGACCAGCCCGCGCGCCGTGCGCGCCGCCGCGGCGCGCGTCTCCTCCGGCAGCGAGGCGGCCTCGACCAGTTCGGACACCACCTCCGCCTCGGGCCGCCGGCAGGCGCTGGTGACGGCCCGGCGCAGGGCGGTGGGCGCGGCGGGCGCCGGGGCGAAATCCACGAAGGGGGCGGCAGAAGCAGGCATGGAAAATCCTACTGCGTCTCGAAGAAGTCCGGCAAAGGGCTCGTTTTCAGCCCGATCATTGAGGCCAAAGACAGGATATTACCAGAACCGCCAGCCTTCAGCGCCTGTATCGCGGCAGAGGCAGCCGGAGCCCGCGACTATCGCAGGGCCATCGCTGCCTGCCGCCATCGTTCGAGCGACTGCATGTCGGGTTCGAGCGCCACGGCGTCGGGCGCGAATGCATGAAAGGCCGCGGCATGCTTCGGCGAGACCGTGGTCAAAAGCGGCTTACCGGCGGCTATCGCACCGGAGAAAGCGGCCCAAAGGCCGCTTCCGCCGGCTTCGGTCTTGCCGAATTTGCTGAGAACGATCAGGTCGGCCGAGGCGATGCGGGGGAGCAGCACGGCGCAGGCCTCGTCCAATCCGGCGGTGTCGAGATGACAGGCGGTGCCGGCCGGTGCGGCGTCGAGCTGGATGGAGAAGCTGCGCCCGGTGGCGATGTCGCGCAGGAAGGCCGCGCTGCAGCTTCCCTCGCTTTCGCTATCCTTCGCCAGCAGGCCGGCGATCACGATGCCTGCCTCGCGCCATCGGGCGACGGCTTCCGACAGCAGCGTCTGCGAATCGAGGCCCGTGCGGTTGGCGATGACGGCGATGTGCGAGGTCATGGCGAAGCCTACCACCGCCGGCGCCGCGACCGAAGGGTTTTTGCGCGGCCGGAGGTCAGCCGTCCGCGCTGCGCGTGATGGCCAGCAGGAAATCGACGAAGACCCGCACCTTTGCGGGCATGCGCCGGTTTGCCGGGAAGACGATCGAGATAGGATCGGCTTCGACCTCGTATTCCTCCAGCAGTGGTACCAGCCGTCCGCGCTGCATGTCCTCGCGAAAGAGCCACCAGGTGGCCTGGGCGATGCCGAGCCCGTGTATGGCGGCCTCGCGCAGAATGTCGCCGCTGTCGGTGACGAGCTTGCCGGAGGCGCGCACCACCTCGTCGCGCCCGCTTTCGTCGCGGAAATGCCAGCCCGGCCCGAAGGCGCCGACGATGCAATTGTGCCGGGCGAGATCGGCGGGAACCGCCGGCCGGCCGCAGCGGGCCAGATAGCCGGGCGAGGCGACGGTCTTCTGCGGGCCGCGCACGAGGATGCGGTTGACCAGCAGCGAATCCGCCAGCCGTCCCGAATGAACCACCAGGTCGAAGCCGCCCTCGATCGGATTCGCGGTCTGGCTCTTGAGGCAGAGCTCGAGGCTGACATTCGGATGGCGTTCGTAGAATTCCGGCAAAGCGGGAATCACCGTCATGCGCCCGAAAGAGGGCGGCAGCGCCATGCGCACGAGGCCGCTCGCCGACACATGGGCGTCGCGGACAGCGCTTTCTGCATCGTCGAGATCGGCGAGGATCTGCTTGCAGCGCTCGTAATATTCGGCGCCGTATTCGGTCAGGTGCATGCGGCGCGTGGTGCGGTGAAGCAGCTGCACGCCCAGCGCGTTCTCCAGCCGCGTGACGCTCTTGGTCACCGTCGATGTCGACGAAGACAGCACTTTCGCCGCTGCCGTGAAGCCGCCGAGCTCGGCCACTCTCGCAAAGGCAAGCATATCCTGAAACTTGTTCACGCCGACCGTCTTTGCTGAATTGCGCGCCACGATGGCGCTCCATGAGGCATTCCGACCTTCTCCGTGCTGATGGACGGCCATGCATTGGTGCAAAGCAAGTCGCATGCCGCCTTTTTGGACTGCCCTGAGGAGCTGAACCCGAAAAGGATTATTTCCAGAACAGCATATTAACGCAGTGGGCCCGTTGCTGGAAGTTAGCCGCATCAATGGGTGGATAGGGACAAAAGCGGCCCGTGCGCGGATTCTGGTTCGAGAATGCCCTCTGTCTTGTCGAGGAGGACGGCGCGTTTTCCGCGTCGCGCCGCTCCATCGAGACGGACGGGCCGCGCATCAGGGCGCTGCACGCGCCGGGAAGCCCGCCGCCGGCCGACTGCGCCTTCGTCGACGCTTCCGGCCTGATGGCCGCGCCCGGCCTCGTCAACTGCCACACCCATTCGCCCGACAATCTGGCGCGCGGCACCGCACCCGACCTGCCGCTGGAACTGTGGTCGCTCACCTCCTCGGCCGCTCGCGAGGGGCGCGACGGGCGGGACATCCGCCTCTCGACCCTGCTCGGCGCCATCGAGATGATGCGCTGCGGAACCACGACCGTGCTCGACCATGTCCGCATCTCGCCCGACATCGGGTTCGACGCGCTCGACGCCGTCGCATCGGCCTGGCTGGCGAGCGGCATGCGGGTCGTCATCGCGCCCATCGTCGCCGACCGGAGCGTGATCGAGACGCTGCCCTTCGATGATGGCGACCTGCACGGCCTCGACCTGTCGGCCTATGGCAGCCGCCGGCCGCTGCCGGCGGCTGAGCAGATGGCGGTGGTCGAAGCCTTTTACGACAAGTGGCACGGCGCGGGTGAGGGCCGTATCAGCGTCGCCGTCGGCCCGTCCGGCCCGCAGCGCTGCTCGGATGAGCTGATGGTCCGGGCGAACGACTTCAGCCGGCGCCGCGATGCGCTCCTGCACACGCATGTGCTGGAAACGCGGCTGCAGCGCGAGATGGGCAGGCGCCTCCATTCGGAAGGGATGGTCGCGCATCTCGCCGCGCTCGGCGTGCTCCATGGGCGTACCAATCTCGTCCATGCGGTCTGGCTTGAAGAAGGCGATGCGGAGAGGATCGCGGCGGCGGGAGCGACGGTTGTTCACAATCCGGTCTCGAACGCCCGTCTCGGCAGCGGTTTCTGCCCCTTGCCCCGCCTGCTCGCCGCCGGCGTGCGCGTCGGCCTCGGCACCGACAGCGCCAGTTGCAACGACGGCGGCAACCTGCTGGAAACGGCGAAGTGGGCGGCCCTGCTGCACAATCTCGCCGACGATGACGAAACGGGCTGGATCGGCCCGCAGCGCGCGCTGAAGCTCGCCACCTCGGGCGGGGCTGAGGTGCTGGGGCTGGCGGATGCCGGCCGGCTGCGTGCCGGCGCCTTTGCCGACATCACCTTCTTCCGCCTGAACGCGCCCGCCTTCGTGCCGCTCAACGATCCGGTGCGGCAGCTCGTGCTGGCCGAAAGCGGCAGCGCCATCGAACGCGTCCTCGTCGCGGGGCGGGACGTGGTGCGCGACGGCCGCTGCACGCTCCTCGATGAAGAGGCGATTTGGGGCGAGGCGCAGGCATCCGCAGACCGCGCGGGCAGGGCCGGGACGGCGGCGCTGGCCGCGACCCACGCGCTCGAAGCGCCGATCAGGAAATTGCGGGCGCGCTACGGCGTTCGGGAGCGGGGAGCATGCTCATGCCATTGAGCTGGACCCGCCAGCCGCTGCGCTTCCTGCAACACCTGCTGCGCGAAACCGATGCGTGCGATCTCGACGTGGCCACGCTCGTCGCGGAGATGAAGCGCGTGCGCGCCAATGCCTGCATCGCGATGGGCGGCGGCTTCTCGGCCTGGTATCCGACCGAACTCGCCTGCCAGACGGTCAACCCGCACCTCAACGGTGACTTCCTCGGCGATTTCCTCGCTGCCGCCAAGGCCGAGGATTTCCGCGTGCTGGTGCGGATGGACATTTCCAAGGGCCGCGCCGGCGCCGAGCGGGACAGGCCCGACTGGTTCGTCCGCAAGCCTGACGGCGATGTCTCCGCCGTGTGGGGCATGCCGCAAATGTGCGCCACCGGCGACTTCTGGCAGATCGAGGTGTTCTCCATCCTCGGCGAAATCATGGAGAACTACCCGTCCGGCGACGGGTTCTTCTTCAACTACCTGCATGTGCCGCGCTGCCATTGCAGCCGCTGCGAGAGGATAGTCCTCGCGGCGACGGGCAAGCCGGTGCCCGCGCCGGGGATGCGCGATCCCGCCTATGAAGAATGGCGGCAGAATTACCTCGCCGACTATATGGAGCGGGTCCGGGTGTTCATGCGGGCGCGCAATCCGGCCGCTGCGCTGGTTCCCTACCACCATGTCCGCGACGGCTGGAACATCCGCCGCATGGCGGAGATCGCCGATATCATCGGGTCGCAGGTCTCCAACCCGATCATGCCGAACCCGGTCGATCCGCAGCCGGTCTGGAACCTGTGGGCGGCGGAGGAAGCGCAGCTTGCCCGCGCGCTCAAGCCGGATGCCGCGCCGCTGCTGATCCAGACGACGTCCGCCGTCTTCGCCAGCCGCCAGACGGCGATGCCGCAGGCGCGTCTGGTCAACAATCTGATGCAGGCGGCGGCGCATGGCGGAAGCACCGCGCCCGCCGTCAACGGCCTGCTCGCGCAGGACGATGCGCGCTTCGTTCCGGCGCTCGATCTGGTCGGCGACCATCTGGCGCGACAGGGCGAATGGTATGCGAAGCTGCGCAGCACGGCACGCATTGCCGTTCTGCGCTGCGAGGCGAGCCGCATGTGGGGCGAGGATGCCGGCCGCGCCGCCGGCGCGCCGGAGGGCACCGGCCATGTCGCCGAATTTCGCGGCGTGTGCGAGATGCTGACGGATCTTCGCTATCCGTTCGATCTCGCCGCGGCGCCGGAGCTGACGCTTCAGGATCTTGCCCGCTACGATCTGGTCGTGCTGCCGGCGGTCGGTTGCCTCGGCGATGCCGATGCCGCCGTCATCGATGCCTATGTCGAGGCTGGTGGCGCCGTCATCGCAACCGCCGACTTCGCCGCCGCAGACGGCTGGGGCAGGGCGCGCACGCACCACGCCGCTCGTTGCCTTCCCGCGCTGCCCGGCGAAAGCCGGTCGGCCGTGGGCGCCTATTTCGCGCTTCGCGGCGAGGCGCTGCGCGCGGCGGTCGGAGGCATCCCGCATATCGCCGCGGCCGGCCCGTTCTGGGCGCCCTTCGCGCAGGTGGAGGCAGGCGACGACCTTCGCATCATCGGCCCCTTCGTCAACAATGCGCCGGAATTCACCACGGTCGAGGGAGAGGGTGTCGAGCCGGGCCTCGTCACGCGCAGCTTCGGTGCGGGGACGGCCTCATGGTTGCCCTGGCGCGTCGGCGCGCTCTATCATCGCCATTCGATGCCGGACTATCGCGACCTGTTCGGCGCGCTCGTCGCGCGTGCGGCGGGCGATCCCCCGGTCAGGACGAATGCGCCGGCTGCGGTCGAGGTGATCGGCCGCGAGCATCCCGAAGGGCTGATCCTGCATTTCCTCAACCGGGCCGCTTCCCAGACCAAGGGACTGGCGGAACTCGCGCCGCTTGCCGGCTTCGACGTCTCGGTGGAGGCCGATGCCGAGACCGCGATCTCTCTTGCCAATAACGAGAAGCTGCCCCTGACGAGGGCCGGCCGAACAGTGACCTTTCGCGTCGAGCGACTGGATCATTTCGCCGCGATCGTGCTTCCGAGAAGCGCGGCCGCATGGAAGACAACCGCGACATGACAGAACCATCAACCGCGAGGCCTCACGGCCTATTCAACAGAGGGTGACCAGATGACCTTTTCCTTCAAGCGCAGCCTGATGGCCGCCGCAGTCGGTGTCAGCGCCGTGACGCTGCTCGCCGGCAGCGGCCTGGCCCAGGACAATTCCGCCATCGTGATCGCGCAGGCCGTCGACGCCTATTCGATGGACCCCGCCAAGCACTCCAACTTCCCCACCGCCAACATCCTGTTCCAGATCTATGACGGCCTCGTCGCCGAGGGCGCCAACGGCGAGATCGTGCCGGCGCTGGCCGAATCCTGGAGCAATCCGGACGAACTGACCTGGCGCTTCAAGCTGCGTCAGGGGGTGAAGTTCCACAATGGCGAGCCCTTCAACGCCGAGGCGGTGAAGCTGAGCTTCGAGCGCGCGCTCGATCCCGAGTTCAAGGCGCCGTATTTCTCGCGCATCTCGCACATCAAGGCGGTGGAGGTCGTCGACGACCACACGGTCGACTTCAAGACAGAGAAGCCGTTCCCGACCATGCTTCTGTCGCTCTACGAGGCGTCGTTCCCGGCGCTCATCGTGCCGCCGGCCTATGCGAAGGAGAACGGCGGCGCGTCGATCGCCGCGCGCCCGGTCGGCACGGGCCCCTACAAGTTCGTCGAGTGGCTGAAGGACGAGCGCGTCGTGCTCGAAGCCAACCCCGATTATTGGGGCGGCAAGCCGGCGATCGGGAAGGTCGTCTTCCTTCCGATCAAGGAGACGCGCACCCGCATCGCCGAGCTCAGGAGCGGCGGTGCCGACATCATCGTCGACGTGCCGCCGGAGGACATTGCTGCGCTCGACGGCGGCGACACCAAGATCAGCACCGTTTCCAGCGATTCGCTCTATTTCCTCGCCTTCGACACCACGCGCGACACGCCGCTCAAGGACAAGCGCGTAAGGCAGGCGATCAACTACGCCGTGGATGTCGACGCCATCCAGCAGGCGCTGCTGAACGGCATGGGCACGCGCATCGCGCTGACCCTGCCCGCCAACGGCTTCGCCTACGATCCGGCCTGGAAGCCCTATCCCTACGATCCGGAAAAGGCCAAGCAGCTGCTGGCCGAGGCCGGCTATCCGAACGGCTTCGAGGTTCCCTTCATGTCCCGCAAGGGCCGCTACATGAAGGACAGCGAGATCATCGAGGCGACGGCCGGCTTCCTTGCCCGCGTCGGCATCAAGGCCGACATCCAGTATCTGGAGCCGGGCGTGTGGGGGCAGGTCTCGGAGCGCAAGGGCCGCGAAGGCATCACCTTCCCGGGCTGGAGCGGACGCGACCCGCAGCTGGTCTGGGCGCCGCTGCTCATGACCGGCCAGTACCAGAGCTACTACAGCAATCCCGAGCTGGACGAGCTGCTCAAGGCCGGCGCGTCGATCATCAATCCCGACGAGCGCAAGGCGATCTATGAGAAGGCCGCGGCGATCATCAAGGAAGAGGCGCCGCACCTGCCGATGATCCAGCCGCCGCTCATCTATGCACTCGACGCGAAGCTGAACTGGACCCCGCGCAGCGACGGCATCATCGACCTGCGCAAGGCGCACTTCTAGGCTAGCGCCCCTTCCTGTCGGCCGGCATCGCGCCGGCCGACACTCATCCGCCGCCACGGAGTAGACCCGGACTTGGCCGATTTCCTGATTTCCCGATTGCTGTATGCCGCCCTCGTGCTGCTCGGCGTGTCCGTTGCCGTCTTCTTCCTGATCAGGATCGGCGGCGATCCCTCGGCGCTGTTCCTGCCGCCCGAGGCCTCGCTGGAGGAGATCGCGCGCTTTCGGCATCTGATGGGCTTCGACCGGCCGCTGGCGGTGCAGTATTTCGAGTTTCTCGGCAGGGCGCTGCAGGGCGATTTCGGCATGTCGCTGCGCTACGACCAGCCGGCGATGAACCTCGTGCTGGAGCGCATGCCGGCGACGCTCCAGCTCGGCGCGATGGCGCTGCTGATATCGCTGGTCGTCTCGATCCCGCTCGCCATCCTCGCCGCCGCCAGGCGCGGCTCGGCGATCGACAGGGCGAGCCTGCTCGTCTCGCTGATCGGCCAGAGCTTTCCGGCCTTCTGGCTCGCCATCATGCTGATCCTGCTGTTTTCGGAGACGTTCCGGCTGCTGCCGCCCTCGGGGCGCGGATCGTGGCAGCAACTGATCATGCCGGCCATCGTGCTCGCCACCTATTCGACCGCCATCATCACCCGCCTGCTGCGCTCGTCGATGATCGAGGTGCTTCAGTCGGACTATGTGCGGACCGCACGCGGCAAGGGGGTGAAGGAAAGCCGCATCATCCTCTCGCACGCGCTGCGCAACGCGGCCATTCCCACGCTCACGGTGATCGGCCTCCAGGTCGGCGCGCTGCTTGGCGGCGCGGTCATCACCGAGGAGGTCTTCGCCTATCCCGGCGTCGGCCGCCTCGCGATCCAGGCCATCGCCAACCGCGACTTCACCGTGGTGCAGGCCTTCGTGCTCTTGATGGCCGCGCTGATCGTCTCGATCAACCTTCTGGTGGACCTCTCCTACGGTCTGCTCGACCCGCGACTGAGGAAGGGCAAATGAGGCAGTTTCTCAGGCGCTATTCGACCAGCAGCCTCGCCGTGGCCGGCCTGGCGATCGTGCTGGTCGCCGTCTTCGCGGCCGTGTTCGGCCCGTGGCTGGTGCCCTTCGACCCGAACGCGCAGGACATCCTGCAACGCCTCAAGCCGCCGATGTGGCAGGGCGCCGAGGGAACGCATCTGCTCGGCACCGATGCGCTCGGGCGCGACGTTTTCAGCCGCATCGTCGTCGGCGCGCGCGTGTCGATCCTCGTCGGCGTCTGCGCCGTCGTGATTTCGAGCCTCGTCGGCGTCACCTTCGGCCTGATCGCCGGCTATGAGGACAAATATGCCGGCCGGGTGCTGATGATGCTCACCGACATCCAGCTCGCCATCCCCTTCATGGTGCTCGCGCTCGCCGTGGCGGCGGTGGTGGGGCCGAGCCTGTGGAACATCATCGCGATCCTCGGCCTGACGAACTGGGTGCAATATGCCCGCGTCGTGCGCGCCGAATGCCTCGTGCTGCGCGAGCGCGAATTCGTGCAGGCCGCGCACATGATGGGCATCTCGACCACGCACATCCTGACCCGCCACCTCCTGCCCAACGTGATGTCGTCGGTGATCGTCATATCCAGCCTGCTGGTGGCGAAGATGATCATCTTCGAATCCTCGCTCAGCTTCCTCGGCCTCGGCGTGCCGCCCGCGACGCCGACATGGGGCACGATGATCGCCGAGGGGCGCAACTACATCGGCAATGCATGGTGGGTGGCGACCATTCCCGGCATCGCCATCTTCGTCACCGTGATGGGCACCAATCTCGTCGGCGACCGGCTGCGCGACCTGCTCGATCCGCGCCTGCGCCAGGTGGAGACCTGACATGGGCGGGGCGAGCTACGAAATCCTCATGCCGGGCTTTCCGGGCCGTTCTTCCCGCGGTTTCCTCGGCTGGAGCACGATCCTTCTGCTGAAAACGGCGCGGGGGCTGGCGCTATTCGACACCGGCGGCAGCGGCGACCGGCCCGGCCTGATGGCGGCGCTGCGCGGGCGGGGCATCGAGCCCGACCGGATCGAGACGGTCATCCTCTCGCACCTGCATTTCGACCATATGGCCAATGCCGAATGCTTTCCGAAGGCGGAGATCATCCTGCACGAGGACGAATATGCCTATATGCGCGAACATGGCGCGGCGGACCCGGCAATCTCGGTCTTCCAGGTCGACGGGCTGCTGCGAAGCGCGCAACTGAGCCTCGTCTCCGGCGAGATCGAGGTGCTGCCGGGCATCCGCATGATCAGGACGCCCGGCCATAGCGGCGGCCATGTCTCGCTGGCGCTGACGGTCGAGGACCGCCGCGTGGTGCTGGCGCAGGATGCGGTCAAGCATCGCGGCGAGCTGGCCGCGGGCCAGTCGCCCGGCGCCTTCGACGAGGCGGCAGCGAGCGCCAGCATCCGCCGCATCGCCGGCATGGCCGACCTGATCGTGCCGGGGCATGACGGCCCAATCACCGTCGAGAACGGCGAGTATGTCGCCTCCGGCGTCTCCGCCGAAATCTCGCTCACCTTGCGCGAACGGCGCTATCTGCTGGAGGCCTGAGATGGCGACGCTGCTTCACAACGCCTTCATCTGCACCGGCCGCCCCGGCGGCTTCCTCGCCGATGGCGCGATGCTGATCCGCGACGGCCGGATCGACTGGATCGGCGATCTTGGCGATCTGCCGGAAGAGGGGAGGTCGGCCCGGCGCGAAGACCTCGGCGGCCGTGTCGTCATCCCCGGCCTGATCAACACACACGCCCATGGCGGGCTTTCCACCCACCGGTGCAGTTGCGACGACGGCGACCTGTTTCAGTGGGCGGCGGCGCTTGCGCCGCATACCTCGCACCTGACCGTCGAGGACAACCGGCGCGGCTGCTACCTCGCCATCATGGACATGGTGCGCAACGGCATCACCACCGCCTGCGATTGCACGCGCTACGGCGCCGGCGTGTTCGCCGACGTCGCCAGCGAAATCGGCATGCGCTCGCTGAGCGGCGCGCTGGCGAACTCGCCGGAACTGCGCAAGACCGGACGGCCGAACTGGCCGCTGGCGCTGGAGGAGACCGAGGCCGCGATGGAAAAGCACGCCGGCAACAGGCTGGCGCGCTTCTATCTCGGCGGCCATTCGCCCTATAGCTGCACGCCGGAACTGCTGCGCGAGGTCAAGCGCGAGGCCGACCGGCTCGACCTGCCCTTCGTCATCCACCTCGCCGAGAACAGGCGCGAGAACGCGATGGTCGAGGAGCGCTACGGCCTGACGCCGACCGGCTGGCTGCACGATCTCGGCCTGCTCGACCGCCGCGCAATCCTCGCCCACTGCGTCTGGCTGGACGAGGCCGACATGGGCATCCTCGCGCGCACCGGCGCCGGCGTGGCGCACAACCCGGCCAGCAACGCCAAGCTCGCCAGCGGCATCGCTCCCGTGCCGGCGCTGCGCCGGCTGGGCGTGCCCGTCGGCCTCGGCACCGACAGCACGCTGAGCAACAATTGCCTCGATCTCTTCCAGGAAATGAAGCTGTCGGTGCTGCTGCAGCGCGCCGCCTCGCTCGACGGCTTCATCATGAACGCAGAGGACGCCTTCACCATGGCGACGGTCGAAGGCGCGCGGGTGCTGAACTGGGACGACGAGATCGGCAGCCTCGAAGCCGGCAGGCAGGCCGACCTCGTCATTCTCGACATCGACCATCCGCTCGGCCTCACCGCCCGGCGCGTGCTCTCGGACGTGGTCTACCATGCCGGCCCTCAGCACGTCTCCGGCGTGATGGTCGCCGGCCGCATGATCTTCCGGGACGGAAAGCTGCTGCTCGTCGACGAGCCAACCATCCGCGCGGAAATCCACCAACACTACGCACAACACTGACCCAGGGACTGGAAACAGAATGACACAAGCGCCTGTCGGCCTCATCACGAGCGCAGCATCCGAAAACCTCCTCACGGATCGCCGCGCGGAGATCGTTTCCACGCCATGGGGCGATGCAACCATCCTTCTGGGGCGGATCGGCGGGCGCGACGCCGCGGTCAACCTGCGCTATGGCGAGAAGCTGACCACGCCGAGCCACAAGATCAACTATCACGCCAACCTTTTCGCGCTGCACGAGCTCGGCGTGGAATCCATCATCTCGCAGAACGCCATCGGTTCGGTGAACCCGGCCATCCGCCCCGGCGACATCGTCATCTCCGACGATTTTCTCGACAAGACCAAGTCGCGTGCCCAGTCGCTCTACGACGAGAGCGAGTGCTGGGTGCGCGTGGATTTCACCGATCCCTTCTGCCCGCGCCTTCGCACCACCCTGATCGAGGCGGCGAACAGGCATTCCAATCGCGTCATCCAGCGCGGCACCTTCGTCTGCACCGAAGGCCCGCGCTTCGAGACGCCGGCCGAGATACGCGCCTATGCGATGGAGGGAGGCGATATCGTCGGCACGCCGCTGGTGCCGGAAGTCGTCTTCGCCCGCGAGCTGGAAATGTGCTTCGCCTCGATCGCGCCGGTCATCAATTTCGGCGCCGGCATGGCTCCGGCGGTCGTCCATTTCGGCCCCGGCAGCATGAACGAGATCTACTACAAGGAAGGTCTGCACGACCTGATCGAGAAGACGCTGATCGACGCGATCGCCGGCGTGTCGGAGGAGCGCACATGCACCTGCGGCCTTGCGCTGGAGGGCGGCTTCCACGGCGAGCCGCCGGCCTGGCTGAAGCGCAAGATCGCCTGACCTTTCCACGGATACGACCCGCCATGAACAACCAGCACTTGCAGACGCCGCCGGCCGGAGACGCCAACCAGCCCGTGCTGTCGGTGCGCGGGCTGACGACATCCTTTCTCGTCGACGGCGCGTGGCGGCCGGTGGTGAAGGACCTGTCCTTCGATGTGATGCCGGGCGAGACGCTGGCGATCGTGGGCGAGAGCGGCTCGGGCAAGAGCGTCACCTCGCTGTCCATCATGCGGCTGCTGCTGGAGGGGGCGAGCCGGATCGAAGGCGAAATCAGGCTCGGCGGGCGCGACCTGCTCGCCTTGCCGGAGCGCCAGATGCGCCATGTGCGCGGGCGCGGCATGGCGATGATCTTCCAGGAGCCGATGACCTCGCTGAACCCGATCTTCACCATCGGCGAGCAACTGGTCGAGGCGCTGACCTGCCATGGCGAGATGGGCGAGCAAGACGCGCGGGAAGAGGCGCTGCGCCTCATGCAGAAGGTGCGCATCCCCAATGCGCAGGCGCGGCTGGCGGAATATCCGCACCAGTTCTCCGGCGGCATGCGGCAGCGGGTGATGATCGCCATGGCGCTCGCCGCCAAGCCGAAGCTGCTGATCGCCGACGAGCCGACGACGGCGCTCGACGTGACCATACAGGGCCAGATTCTCGACCTCATCAAGACCTTGCAGGCCGAGGAAGGCATGTCGGTTCTGTTCATCACGCACGACATGGGCGTGGTCGCAGAGATCGCCGACCGCGTGGTCGTCATGTTTCGCGGCGAGGCGGTCGAAACCGGCCCGACGCAGGACATTTTTCACCACGGAAAACACCCCTATACCCGCGCGCTTCTCTCCGCCGTGCCGCGTCTCGGCTCGATGAAGGAGCAGGCATTGCCGAAGCGCTTTCCCGTGGTCGACATCGCCACCGGGAAGAGCGCCGAGCCGGCCACTGTCGCCGGCACGGTGGACCGCTCGGCCCGGCCCGTGCTGGAGGTCAGGAACCTCGTCACGCGCTTCAGCACCGGCGGCGGCCTGTTCCGGCGCAGCGACGGCGCCGTCCATGCCGTCGAGAACGTCTCCTTCGATCTGTTCCAGGGCGAGACGCTGGCGCTGGTCGGCGAGTCCGGCTGCGGCAAATCCACCACCGGACGCTCGATCACCCGGCTGGTCGAGCCGGATCGCGGCGACGTCACGGTCGACGGCGTCGACATGCGTAGCCTCGGCAAGCGCGCGCTGCGCCGGACGCGCCGCAATATCCAGATGATCTTCCAGGACCCCTTCGCCAGCCTGAACCCGCGCATGACGGTCGGCGCGGCGATCGCGGAACCCTTCCTCGAACACGGGCTCGGAACGCGGGGGCAGGCGCGCGAGAAGGTTGCGGACCTGCTGAACCGTGTCGGTCTCTCGCCCGATGTGATGGGCCGCTACCCGCATGAATTCTCGGGCGGCCAGCGCCAGCGCATCTGCATCGCGCGGGCACTGGCGCTCGACCCGAAGATCATCGTCGCCGACGAAAGCGTCTCGGCGCTGGACGTCTCGATCAAGGCGCAGGTCTGCAACCTGCTGATGGACCTGCAGCAGAGCCTGCGGCTTTCCTACCTCTTCATCTCGCACGACATGGCGGTGGTTGAGCGCATCAGCCACCGGGTGGCGGTGATGCATCTGGGCGAGATCGTCGAGATCGGCCCGCGCGCCGCCGTCTTCGACAATCCGCGGCATCCGTATACGCGCAAGCTGATGGAGGCGGTGCCGGTTCCCGACCCGTCGCGCCGCTTCATCCGCCGCAGCACCGAAGCCGACGAGCTCAAGAGCCCGGTGCGCCCGGCCGGCTACGAGCCGCCGGAACGGATCTACCAAGAGGTCGGCGCCGGCCATTTCGTGCAGGTGCAGTGATCTAGCGCATCGACCGCCCTCGATTGCGAGGGACCGCGCCAGCCGGTAAAAGAAACGGAAAACGGGGCCGGCGCCGCTTGACCACTGCTGCCGAGAACAAGGTAGATCCAAAGCCCCGGCGCCGGGAAGCCGTCAGGGCTGCCCTGCTGGCCGACCGCACGCCGATGTGGTTCACCCTGCTGGCCTTGCTGGCCGGGGCAGGCGGCACATATTTCGTCGCGCCGCGCGTCAATGCGGAGTTCGAAGCCCAGAAGATCAAGACCGATTTCGTCATCCGCAACTTCAACGACCTGCGGCAGAAGATGGAGGACTTTCAGGCCGGCTTCGTCATAGCCTCGCAGAAGGTGGCGGCGGGCGAGCCTGCGCGCGAGGATGTCTCGCGGCTTCAGGAACTGATTGCGCGGGTCGGTGCCCAGAACATCTCGATGATGCCGATGTTCACCACCGCGAACGGCCCGAAGGCCGCCGGCGAGGTCACCGTTGCCATGAACGCCATGGTCAGCTTCCTGTTCGCCAATGCCGGCAAGACGGTGGAGACGCCGGAGCAGGTCGCGGCCTTCACTGCCGAACTGAACAAGACGTCGGAGGGGCTCGTGAGGCCGTTGCTGGAGCTCTATGTCGAGATCGGCAAGGTCGGCCGTCTCCAGCCGACCGAGACCGCGACGGACCTCAAAGAGGAATAATAGCAGCCTCAGCGCGGTGGTTTGAGCGGGAATGTCGCGTCACCGCTGTCGTCGCCCGAGAGCACGCGCGGACTGGCGCTCGTCGTGCCGTCATTGTGGCCGCCGGCGTGACGCGTCTCGCTCTGGCCGGCCGCGTCGTTCTCCGGTTGGCCGCGTGCGGAATCCCGCAGATCGGACTTGTCGGCCTCGCTACGCTCATCGATCTTCTCCGCCAGCCCCATGCCGAGCGGCGGTTTCTGGTTTTCCGCGGCCTTCTGCGAGAACTCGTCGCGCGGGTCCGGTCCCTTCAGCGTCTGCAGCTTCTGCACGCCGGTTTCATAGGCTGGCTTGTCTTTCATGGCTGCTTCTCCGGTTTGGGGGAAGCAACAGCCCGCGCGGCCGAAGGTTCCTCGTCGCGCCGGAACGCGGATCGGGGCGGCGCGTTTTGGCTCGCCAGCAGGGAGCCGCGCCGTGGAACAGCAGATCATTCAGGTATTCGACTGGAAACGCATGCTGATCGGCGACGAGCCGCCGCTGTTTTTGCTCGAGATCGCGTTCAGGACCGCCGTCGTCTATCTCTATGCCATGCTGCTGCTGCGCTGGCTCGGCAGCCGGACGATCGGCCAGCTCTCCACCATCGAGTTCCTGCTGGTCATCGCCCTGGGGTCGGCCGTCGGCGATGCGATGTTCTATCCCGACGTGCCGCTGCTGCATGCCCTCCTGGTGATCACGGTGGTGGTCGTGGCGAACAAGGGCCTCGATATCCTCATCGCCAGGAATGCGACCGCCGAACGGGCCATTGACGGAATACCGGAGGAAGCCGTGCGCGACGGCGTCGTCTGCCGCGACTTCATCGACAGCACCACGCTGAGCGAGAACGAACTTTTCCAGCAGCTCAGGGAGCATGGCATCGAGCAGCTCGGCGAGGTGGCGCATGCCTATGTCGAGACGGACGGGGTGCTTACCGTGTTCAAGTCCGAAGAGCCGCGTCCCGGCCTTCCCATCGTGCCGCCCTGGGAGATCGAGCAGCCGGCGGAGGTGAAGCCGGGAGAGATCGGCGCCGGCGATCATCCGCTCGCCTGCCGGCGCTGCGGGGCGATCGCCGAGCCGGAAGCCACCGCCTGCACGCGCTGCGACCACGACACCTGGATCAGGGCACGGGTGCCCGGCCGGCGGTAAGGCCCCGGCCACGGGCTTTGCGCTAGCGCAACGTTTCCCCCGCCGCGTCTGCTTAGATAGGCCTCTTTGGAGGCGTGTCCTTGCGCGAGCCCGAGACGATCGACCCTGACATGACGGTCGACGAAATCATGCGGCGATGGCCGGCGACGATCCGGGTCATGATCCGCCACGGCATGCTCTGCATCGGCTGCCCGATCGCGATATTCCACACGGTGGCCGACGCATGCGACGCCCATGACGTCGACCCGCAGGCCTTTTCCGCCGAGCTTCTGGCTGCGATGCGCAGCGACCACGCGGCCAGCATACCGTCTGCCTTTTCGGGGGAGGGGCGCCTTGCCGGCGATCGGCGCTGACCGGGCCCGTCCCGCCGGCGGTTCAGGGCGCGGGCTTCCTGCGCCTGTTGTCGGCCACCAGCACGAGCGCATGGGGATCGGTCACGGTCACCTTCTGGCGGCCGCTGCGCACGATGCCCTCGTCCTCCCATGCGCTGAGCAGCCGGCTGACCGTGTGGAGCGTCGTGCCGGTCATCTCGGCGATGTCCTGTCGGGTGATGGGAAAGTCGATCTCGATGCCTTCGGCGGTCCTGCGGCCCGACTGGTTGACGATCCGCAGCAGCGCGTTGGCGACGCGCTGCTCGACCTGCTGCGTGGACATTTCCATGACCTGCGCCTGCGTCTCCTGAAGGCGCTGTCCGACCGTGCGATAGGTGCTCGCGCCGAAGGTGGGGAAACGCGATTGCAGTTCCGGCCAGGCGCTGTTCGGCCATGCAAGCACGACGCAGTCCACCGCCGCGACGGCCGTGGCGGGGTAGGTGGACCGGCCGAGCGCCATGGCGATGCCGAACAGCTCGCCCTCGTTGATGTATCGCGCGATCACCTGATGGCCTTCCGGCGACGTGCGCACGACGCGGATGTGGCCGGAGAGCAGCAGGTAGAAGGATTGCGCATCCTCGCCCTGCCGGAAGACCTCCGACTCCTTCGGAAAGCGCGAGGAACGCGCCCGCGACAGGATCACGTCGAGATCCGCGCCATCGAGTCCGGCGAAGGCGGGCAATGACGATATGAGCGACCTGTCGAGGGCCATGGTGCTGGTTCCTGTCTCCGCAATGCGGACTTCTACCCGCTGTTTGCCCCGGCGCAAACAGTCTTGGCACCGGCGCAACGCCCGCGATGGCCCCCGCACGCCGCCTCCGCCGAGCCCGGCGCCATCTTCGCCGTTATTTGATCCAGCGCAAAGTGGAATATAATAGTCCAGTTTAGATGGCGGCCGTCGCCCCACGCGGGAAAAACACTCGTTCACCTCGGAGCCGCCCATGTCCAGACCTGCCGCACCTCTCTCATCCGCCGTCGACCGCCGCGGCGTCCTTGCCGGGATCGGCGGCGCGCTGGCGCTGCCGCTGCTGGGCGGGTTCTCCCGGCAGGCGCAGGCCGCGCCGCTCGCCGAACTCGCGCTGTTCGGCCCGCCCGCCGGACCGTCGATCACGCTCGCCCATGCGGCAGCCTCCGGCGCGCTGGCGGACGTGGCCTCCAGTGTCAGCTTCAAGGTATGGCGCAATCCCGACGAGATGCGCGCCGGCCTGACCTCCGGCACCATGCAGGCCGTGGTCCTGCCGGTGCAGGCGGCCGCCGGCCTCTACAATCGCGGCTTCAAGCTGAAGCTGCTGAACGTGATGACCAGAGGTCTGCTCTACGTCATCTCGACCGATGCCGGCATCACCTCCGTCACCGGTCTCAAGGGCAAGCGGCTCGCCGTGCCGTTCCGCAACGATACGCCCGACATCGTGCTGGCCCGGCTTCTCGTCCATCACAATCTCACGGCGGGTACCGACCTGACGGTGGAGACGGTGGGCTCGCCGGTCGAGGCGATCCAGTTGCTGCTGGCCGGGCGGGTGGATGCCGTGCTGGCGCCCGAGCCGGCGATCTCGGCCGCCATCATCCGCGCCAAGGGCGCCGGCAAGGAGGTGTTCCGCTCCGTCGACATCCAGAAGGCCTGGGCGGAAGCGAGCGGCGGCGAGCCGGTCCTGCCGCAGGCGGGCCTGGCGCTGACCGATGCCTTCATGGACGCCAATGCCGGCATCGCCGACGCCATTCAGGCGGCGCTGGAGAAGGCGGCGGCCTCCGTCAATGCCGATCCCGCCAGGGCCGCGAACGATGCGGCGGCCACGCTGGAAATGCCGCCGCCGGTCATCGCCGCCTCGGTCCCGACCTCGAACCTCGTAGCGCTGCGCGCCTCCACGGTGCGCAAGGAGATCGAAGCCATGCTGAACACGATGTCGGATGCCGACCCCGCCTTGATCGGCGGCAAGCTGCCCGACGACGGCTTCTACCTCTGAGGCACGCATGATGGGCGCGGCGTTGTCCCGGCTCGGCCGAACGGGCAGTTTCCTGTGGTCGGCATGGTCGGGCCTCGCCGCGCTCTCGCTTCTGGCCGCGCTGTGGCAGGCGGGGCACGAAGCCTATGGCGATTTCATCCTGCCGGCGCCGCTCGCCACGCTGGCCGCCGGCGTCGCCATCCTCTCCGATGCGAAAGCATGGGACGTGGCGTTGCTGACCGGCATCCGCGCGGTCGAGGGTTTTGCCGTGTCGGCGCTTGCGGGCGCCGCGCTCGGCCTCGCCGCCGGCTATTCCCCCGCCACCCTGCGGCTGGCGCGGCCGCTCGTCACCGTGCTGCTCGGCGTGCCGCCCATCGCCTGGATCGTGCTCGCCATGATCTGGTTCGGCTCCACCGACGGTACGGTGATCGTCACCATCGTCGTGGCCGCGGCGCCGCTCGTCTTCGTCGGCGTGGCGGAGGGCGTGATGACGCGCGACCGCGGGCTGGACGACATGGCCCGCGCCTTCGGCGCCGGGCCGGTGAAAAGGCTCACCACGCTCGGCCTGCGCCATGTCGCGGCGCATCTGTTTCCCGCCCTCGTGGTGGCGCTCGGCATGGGCTTCAAGGTCGCGGTCATGGCCGAATTGCTGGCCAATGTCGGCGGCATCGGCGGCGAGCTCGCCCGCAGCCGCGCCAATCTCGACGTGGCCGGCGCGCTCGCCTGGGTGACCATCGCGGTCGCGGCGCTGATCGTGGTCGAATATTGCATCGTCCATCCGGTCCGCTCGGAGTTCGAGCGCTGGCGCGCCGCCGCGCGGCCATGGGGCGTCAAGCGATGACAGCGCTGACGCTCTCGCGCATCGGCCACGCCTATTTCGGCCGCACCGTGCTCGACAATATCGACCTGTCGGTCGCGCCGGGGGAGGTGGTGGCGCTTGTCGGTCCCTCCGGCTGCGGCAAGAGCACGCTGGTCCATATCGCCGCCGGCATCGTGGAGCCGCTGCGCGGCACGGCGGCGGCGACCTATCGCCGCCATGCCATGGTGTTCCAGGAGCCGCGGCTGCTGCCCTGGGCGACGGCGCGCGACAATATCGCCTATCCGCTGCGGATTGCCGGCGTCGGGCGCCGCACCCGCCATGGGCGGGCCGCCGCGGCCGCCGAGCGGGTGGCGTTCGACGCGGTGGACCTCGACAAATATCCGGTCGAGCTCTCCGGCGGCATGCGCCAGCGCGTGGCGATCGCGCGGGCGCTGGCGGTCGATCCCGATTTCATCTTCTTCGACGAGCCCTTCACCGCGCTCGACGCCGCGCTGAAGCGGCGCATGCAGGACCTCGTCATCGAGGCTGCGGCGGCGGCGCATTTCGGCGCGCTCTTCGTCACCCACGACCTGATGGAGGCGGCGCGCATCGCCCATCGCATCGTCGTGCTCGACCTCAACGGGAACGGTATCGCCGGCGAACGCGCGCTTGAAGGAGAACCGCGCGGCCGCGAGGACGCACAGATCTTCGCGGCGGTGCAGACCTTCCTGAAGCAGGACCCGCTGTTCCGCCACATCCACGATGTCGACGAGCGAAGGGTCGCCTGACGATGCTTGCGCCCTCGACACCGCCGGACGTGACGCCGTCCGACAGGCCTTCGCTTGCGACCGTCCTCGGCGACGAGGGCCTGCGCCTGTTCTTCCCGCTGGGCGCGGTCTATGCGGCGATGTGGCCGCTGCAATGGGTGCTCGTCTTCGGCTTCGACCTGCCGTTGGCGCGCACCACGCCGCCCGGCCTCTGGCATGCGCATGAGATGATCTTCGGTGCCTTCGGCGCGGCCCTGCTCGGCTTCATCACCACCGCCATTCCCGAATGGACCGACACGCCACGGCCTCAGGGGAGGACGCTCTTCGCGCTGGCCGGCCTGTGGGGCGTCGGCCGCGCCGTCGGCTTCCTCGGCGCCGATGCGCTGGGCGCGCTCGGCGCGCTGGCCGACATTGCGTGGCTTGGCTGGCTCGTCGCCTATGTGGCGCGGGTCTCCTGGCGCAAGCGCACCGACCGGCTGCTCGCCTTCGTGGCATGGCTGGGCGCGCTGCTGGCGGCGCAGTGCGTCGTGCGCTACGCCCTGCTGACGGAACATGTCGCGCTGGCGCAGTCCACGCTGCACAATGCCGGCCTCGTCTTCCTCGGCCTGCTGGGCCTCGTCCTGTCGCGCATCACCGTGCCGGTCAGCAATCTGGTGCTGGACCCGAGCGAGGAGACGTCGCCCTTCCGGCCGCATCCCGGCCGCCGGCATCTGGCGCCGGGGCTGGTGGCCGTCGCGGTGGCGGGCGAGCTCGCCGGCCTCTCGCCGGCGGTGAGCGGCTTCCTCATGATCGCCGCCGGCGCGGCCTTCATGGACCGCATCGGCGAGGCTTTCATCGGGCGCGAGGCGCTGCGCGCTGAAATCGTCGTCATGGTGGTGTCGAGCGGCTTCGCCGGCATCGGCCTGATCCTCGTCGGCGCGGCAAGATTGGGCGCGCCCTTCGCGGAGGTGACGGCGCTGCATACGGCGCTCATGGGCGGGCTGGGCCTCGGCGTGCTGGCCGTTTACTCGATCGCCGGCCTGCTTCACACCGGCCAGAAGCTCGTTTTCCGCCGCAGCGCGAAGCTCGCCTTTGCCTGTGCCGTCGCGGCGGTGCTGCTGCGCGTCCTGCCCGATATGGGTCTGATGCCTCATCCGCCCGGACCGCCTTACGCCGCGGCTTCCCTCCTCTGGGCCGCCGCTTTCCTGCTATGGCTGCGAACCTACTGGCCCCTGCTCAGCGACCCCGAAACGCGCGATACCCAAGGCTGCGGATAGGGGAGGAAGGCCAATATCGAGACCCCGAACGCCGCTGTTTGCGCTGCAACAAAGACCTGTGCCGCGCAGCATGCGAGACAAAATCACGAGGCCGGCATGGCCGGCTCGCGCGCTCCGCCTTCGGCGGGCGCAATGCTGAACGTGAAGGAACGATCATGAAGAATCGAATTCTGGCGTCGCTTGGGCTCGTCCTGCTGCTCACCTCGGTCGCGGCGGCTGCCGACCATCAGGTGCTCATGCTCAACAAGGGTGAGAAGGGGGCGATGGTCTTCGAGCCGGACTTCATCAAGGCCGCGATCGGCGACACGGTGACCTTCGTTCCCACCGACAAGGGCCACGATGCCGAGAGCGTCAAGGGCATGCTGCCGGACGGCGTGCAGCCCTTCAAGGCGAAGATGAACGAGCAGATAACCGTGACGATCGACAAGGAAGGCGTGTATGGCGTGAAGTGCACGCCCCATTACGGCATGGGCATGGTGGCGCTGATCGTCGCCGGCCAGCCGACCAACCTCGACGCGGCGAAGATGGTCAAGCATCCCGGCAAGGCCAAGAAGCTCTTCGAGGAACTTCTCACCCAGGCCGGCAATCCGTAGTCGCGAAAATCCGGCATCGCGGGCCTGCCCATGAAGGGCGGGCCGCGCAGCCCGCCGGCAGATCAGTCGCGCATGGAGTCGGCAAGTGTCGAGTTCCGGTGGCGCTCGATGATTCTCAGCGCGCGTTCCGTCCGCTCGCTGTCGCTTTCTCCGGAGATTTCGTAGCGGTCCATTTCCTGCTGCATCTGCCGGACCTGATCGGGTGTGAAGACGCCCGGATTGGCTTCCAAATACTTACGCATCCCACAATCTCCTGTTGGAATGAGGGCGGAAAAGTATGATTTCCCACGGGGGCCAAGCCGTATCGAAGGGCTGGCAGGCGGCACTATCGCATGGGGGATTGTGGCAGGCTAGTCCCCGGCCGCTCACGCCTCGTTGACCGCGGCCATATGCAGGGACAAGCTGCCGGCGGTGGACGCCGGCAGCTTGTCGGCGACGTCAGGCCGGATCGGCCCGTTTGCGCCGCGATACGTCTTCCTTCCGCACCTGCCGCGCACCGTCCTCTTCGGTGGCATCGGGCGTTTTTTCGGGATCGTCCCTGGCGGGGAGATAGCCCGCCGGCCTGTTCTCTTCCGGCCCTTCCCAGCGCGGAGACTGGTCGGTCGTCCCGGGTTTTCCGTCACGGGGCGTGGTTGGCGGCATGGCCGTCTCCTTCCTGCTTCCATGAGGTGCGGGCAGGCCTGCGGCCTGCCTGCAACGGCCGCTATGCGGCCTTCAGGTTGACCTGGCGCTCGGCCATGTCGGTGAGCTTCTTGTCGGTCACCTTCTCCTCGTCCAGGTTCTTCTGGAGGACGGCGGCGCAATCGTCGCGGCCGAGCTGGCGCGCCCGGGCGATGAGCGTCCCGTAACGCGTCATCTCATAGTGCTCGACGGCCTGTGCCGACGCGATCAGGCCTGCATCGAGCACCTGCTTGTCGGCGATGTCGCCGGCCACCTCGTCGGCCTCCTCGAGAATGCCGTCGATGGCGGGGCAGTTCACCGCCTTGACCTTCTCGCCATGCATCTCGAACACCTGCTCGACGCGCTCGATATGGCCCTTCGTCTCCATCAGATGCTTCTCGAAGCCGGCCTTCAGGGAAGGATCGGAGGCCTTGTCGATCATCTTGGGAAGGGCTTTGGCGATCTGCTTTTCAGCGTAGTAGATGTCCTGCAGGGTGTGAACGAAGAGGTCGTTCAGCGTCTTGATATCCTTCGAAAAGAAACCCATCGTCTTTGCCTTTCGTGATGCTGTTGGATCAGCCCGCGCTCCCCGTCGAACCTATGGCCAACGTCGCTGCCGGTAGCGGGTTCCCGAAAGCCTGAAATGTGATCGGCCGCCGCCGCGAAGCCGGATTCGCGGCGGCGGAACCCTGCATAGCGGGAGCCCTTAAGCAGGGCGTCGGAGCCCTTGCGAGCTTTTGGAAAAACTGGCGATGGCGGAGAGGCCGGCCGAAGCAGGGGGCTAGTCCGACGGCATCAGCGGCCTTTGATAGGACGGGTCGGACCGGTCGCGCATCCCCTCGGGATAGCCGTTGGGCGTGAGGAAGATGGTGGCGTCGGCCTCGGCGCGCCAGTCGATGTAGAGCTTGCGCAGGGCGATGCGCCATTCGCCGTCCCGCTTCTCCAGCCGGTCGATGTAGCGCCCGCCGCCGAGGATCACCTGCGCGCGCTCGCGCCGGCGCAGCACGTAGAAGCAGTAGCTCTCGGCATGGGCGATGTCGCCGTCGATCTCGCAATTGTGGGTGGTGATGTGATGGGTGTGCGAGGCAAAGCCCTCCGCATGGAACGCATTCGCCCATTCCGCGAAGGGGATCGGGCTGCCTCTGAAGGGGCCGTGCTCGTCGATGGCGTCGGCGTGGTAGACCTCCATCATCAGCTCTGTGTCGTGGCGGTCCACCGCCCTTGCATAGCGGTTCACGCAGTCGAGGATCGCCTGCCTGTCGAGCAGATATTGCAGTTCGGGGATGTCGGACGTTTTCGCTTTCATGATCGCTCCTCCTGCTCGCTTCCCTCGCGCGTCGACATGGCCAGGCTTCGGAGCAGCCGCAGAAGCGTTTCCGCCGCCGCCTCGCCGCCGAGCCGGCCCATCAGCTCCGCCTCGTGCTGGGCCTGGATGCGGGCCGCCTCGCGCAGCAGCTCCGCGCCTTTCGGGGTAAGGTGCAGCGGGCGGCCGCGGCGGTCGCGGATCGAGACGCGGCGCTCCGCCAGCCCGCGCCGTTCGAGGCCGTCCATCAGCGTGACGAAATTCGTCCGCTTGATCGCCAGTATCCGCGCCGCGACGGTCTGGTTGATGCCCGGATTGCTGTCCAGGACGGAGAGCAGCGCGAACTGCGCCGGCCGCAGATCGACCATGCCCAGACGCTCGATGAGCTCCTGGAACGCCTGCAGCTGGGCGCGCCGCAGCTGGAAGCCGATGACCGTCTCGAAGGGGTCGCGCATGGCCGCGGCGCGAACCCGCGCACTGCCGTGCGCGCTCCCCGCCGCGGTCTCGGCATGCACGCCTTTCGTCCCGGCCATCTCGCCGCGCTTCCTCACTTCACGAATGTCAGGCTGAGTTCGGGGACCAGGATGGTGATGAGCAGGACGATCAGCATCAGGCCGATGAACGGCATGACGGCGCGGCTGACGGTCATGAAGCTCTGCTTGAAGACGCTGGTCGCGACGATGACGCTCAGCGCCACCGGCGGCATCACATAGCCGATCTGGAGATTGACGATCACCATGATGGCGAAGTGGATCGGGTCGTAGCCATAGGCCGCGCCGAGCGGCGCGAGCAGCGGCGCCAGGATGATGATGGCCGAGGATTCGTCCATCAGCGCGCCCGCCGCCAGCAGCAGCAGGTTGACCATGATCAGCATCTGCCAGTCCTGCGTGAAGGTGGACTGCGTCCAGGCGACGAGCGCCTGCGGCACGCCCTCATATTGCAGGATGACGTTGAGGCTGCCGGCAAAGGCCACCAGCGGCATCAGGCTGCCGAGCAGCTTCACGGTTTCGAGGCCGAGGTCGAACACCTGGCGCGGGCCGAGGTTGCGGAACAGCAGGACCTCGACGACCAGCGCGTAGAGCAGCGAGACGGCGGCCGCCTCGGTCACGGTGAAGATGCCGGAATAGATGCCGCCCATCAGGATCACCGGCATCAGCAGCGCCGTGATGCCGCTCTTCAGCGCCTCCCACACCTCCTTGGGGTCGATCGGCGTGGTCTCGACATGCCGGTTGCGGAGGAAGGCGTAGATGCACAGGACGCCCACCATCAGCAGGCCCGGTCCCCAGCCGGCCATGAACATCTTGGTGACCGACACGTCCGTGGACAGGCCGTAGAGGATCATCAGGATGCTCGGCGGGATGATGACGCCCAGCGTGCCGCCCGAGCAGAGCAGGCCGAGCGAGAACTTCACCCCGTAGCCGCTCTTCACCAGCGCCGGATACATCAGCGTGCCGACGGCCATCATGGTGACGATGGCCGAGCCGGAGATCGAGGAGAAGATCGCCATGGCGAGAATGGTGGCGATGGCGAGCCCGCCCGGGATCGGCGAGGTGATGGCGCGCATCAGCCGCACGAGCCGCGCCGAGATCGACCCGCTCGACATGATGACGCCGGCGAAGATGAACATCGGGATCGACAGGAAGAGCTCGCGGTCGAGCGTGAACCACAGGTCCTGGATGAGATATTCGACCGAGCTGTTGCGGGCGATGAAGATGTGGATCAGCCCGATCAGCACCGCCAGCGTCAGGATGACGTTCTGGCGGAAGAACGTCATCAGCAGGAAGACGGGCAGGAGCATCAGGCCGCTCATTGCGGAATCTCCTGCTCGGCGGCGGCAAGGTCGGGGAAGACGAAATAGGCGAGGTAGCGGACCGCGGCGGAGATGAACATCCACGCCATCACCGCCTGGAACGGCCAGACATGGATGCCGAGCGACGGGTCGGTCTCGCCGAGCCCCGCCGTCTGGCGGACGTAGAACACGGCCCAGTAGGCGAAATAGACGCAGATGGCGAAGGACATCAGGTGGCCGATGCGGATGACCAGCGGGCGGAAGCGCTCCGGCGCGGCCTTGTCGAGGAAGCTGATGCGCAGATGCGAGCCGCTCGAAATGCAGACGCAGAAGCCGACCAGCGCGCTGATCGCCGTGGCGTAGACGGCGACGCGGAACGAGCCGAACAGGCCGACCTTGAAAAACTCGCGGGCGAAAATGTCGGAAAGCAGCGCCCCGGCCGAGACGAACAGCGCGGTGACCGCCACGACGCATTCGAAGCGGTTGAGAAGCTTGAGGAACTTACCGGCACCGTTCATTGTCTCGGTCTCTTGTCCGGCAGGGGAAAGGTATGGCCGGCCACGCGCCGGCAGGCGGGAGCGCGATCGCCCGGCCGGGCGGATGCGGGGCCGGGCGACCGGGAGCCTAGCGGGCGGCGAATTCCTTCTTGCCCGCCTCGATGGCGTCGTAGAACTTGCGCGCGCCGGCCGACATTCCGTCGATCAGCTTGGGGATGTTCGGCTTCACCAGCGCCGCCCACTTGTCGCGCTGCGCGGCGTCGAGCTCGTAGATCTTGCCGCCCATGTCGGTGTAGCTCTTGGCGCGATTGGCCTGGTCGTCGAAGAAGCGCTTCGAGCTGGAGAGGGTGGCAGGCATCGCCTCCAGCACCTTCTTCCGGTCGGCCTCGTCGAGCTGGTCCCAGCTGCGCTTGTTGACGAAGTAGATCCACGGGCTGTGGGTGTGCTCCGTATAGACGAAGTGCTTGGCGGTGGCGGCCGCCGGCGTGGTGGCGAAATAGCCGATCGGCAGTTCGCCCGCGACGACGAGGCCCTGCTCGAGCGCCGACCACGTGTCGGGCAGCGGGAGCTGGATGGCGATCGAGCCCAGCGAATCCCAGAACATGCGGCTGCTGGCGCTGACGGAGACGCGGATGCGCTTGCCCGAGAGGCTGGCGGGGTCCGAGCAGTCGAAGGTGCAGAAGACGCCGTTGAAGCCCGCTTCCTGCACGCTCAGCACGACCAGTCCGCTGCCGGCGAACATCTCGTTGAGCATCGGCACGATATGCTTGTCGTAGACATATTCGCGCTGCTCCGGCGAATCCCACAGATAGGGGACGTTGAGCACCGAAATGTCGGGGAAGGCGCCGGCCAGCGCCAGCGGCGTGGTGCCGCCCATGTTCAGCCGGCCGCGGATGACCTGCTGGAGCATTTCCTGCTCGTTGCCGATGAACTGGATCTCGACGTTCTTGACCTTGTCGGTCGCGCCGAGCAGCGCCGCCACCGTCTCGCGGTCGAAGGTCTCGCCGATGTCGGGCGCACGCTTGGCCGAGCCCATCGACCATATTTCCTGCGCCGCGGCGGGCAGAACGGACGCCGAGGCCAAAGCAAGGCCGAGCGCCAGCGACTGGAGCTTGCGAAGATACATGATTTTCCTCCCTACGCCGTAAAAGCGTATGTCTCATAAAGTTCCGGCTTCGACATATCTTGTCAAGCGGGACGAACGGCGGGGCAGGCGGCATTCCCGGCAAGAACCGCGGCAGCATACGAGGGTCAATTTTACCGCCCGGACATCGGCGCGGATCGTATATGACTCCGCGACGATCGCGGCGGTGCGGCAGGGGAATCGTATGCGCCCGCGGGCAGACCACGGGGCCGGGCCGGTGGTCGCTTCCGATCTGGCCGAGCCCTTGGCCGCCGGCGTCAGGCCGGATGCGCCTCGTAGCGGCTGTGCTCGAACACAGCGGCGAGGATGAAGCTCGTCGTCTGGTCGGTGATCGGCCCGAATCCCTTTTCCGGGTCGGGGCGCGCCCAGCGGGCGAAATTGTTGATGACGCCGAGCGCGTTGAGCGCCAGCACGCTCGGCTTCTGGACGCCCTCCGCGCCCGGCGCGAAGCAGGCGGCGATGCAGTTGCGGTAGAACTCGAACATCATGCGCTGCTTGGCGCGCACCGCGTCGAGCGTGTCGGGCCCGAGGAAATGCGATTGTTCGAGGATCAGCCGCGTCTCTTCCGGCCGGCTGACGCAGTGGCGCAGATGGGCGGTGACGATGCGCCTCAGCCGCTCGCGCGGATCGACATTGTCCGCCATGATCTCGCTCAGCTCGCGGAAAAGGTCGTCCACCGTGTCGATGATGATCGACGCCAGCAGCTCTTCCTTCGACTTGAAGTGGTAGTAGATCGAGGCGGCGCGGATGCCGGCGCGGTCGGCGAGCTGGCGCAGCGAGGCGGCATGATAGCTGGAGTCGGCGAAGAAGGCGGTGGCGAGGCTGATGATCTCGGCCCGCGTGGAGGCCGCGACCCGGCGCGTGCGGGTGGCCTGCGGCTTTTCTGCGGCCTTCCTTCTGGCGGTTCCCTTCGGTGCGGCCATCAAACGCTCGGTTGCTCACATCTTGCGGAGATATTTCCCGTCTTGGACCAGATTTCTCCCGGCGGCAACCATGCTCAGGGCGCCAGCTCGGCCCTGAGCCTTTCGCGCAGATCGCCCTTGTTCTCTGCCGCGAAGGAAATCTCGCCGAGCTTCAGAACTGCCAGATGGTCGGCCAGCCTGAGCGCGAGGTCGATGTTCTGCTCGACCATCAGCAGGGTGACGTCGCGTTCCCTGCGTTCGGCGATGAGCGCCTCCGCTACGCGGTCCACCACCGAGGGCTGGAGCCCGGCGCTGATCTCGTCCAGCACCAGCAGCGCCGGCTCCGCCATCAGGCAGCGCGACAATAGCAGCATCTTCTGCTCGCCGCCCGAAAGCGTGCCGGCCTGCTGGCGCAGCCGCTGGCCGAGCACCGGGAAATAGCCGTAGATGCGTTCGCGCCGCTCCGTGGCATCCGCGCCGTCCAGAAGGCCGGCGGTCAGGTTCTCGTCCACCGTCAGTTCGCCGAACAGCGATTCCTCCTGCGGCGCATAGGCGACGCCGGAGCGGATGATGCGGTGCGTCGGCCAGCCGGCGACCGCGGTGCCGCGCAGGCGGACGTCGCCGCGCGTGCGCGGCAGGTAGCCGAGTATGGCCTTGAGCAAAGTGGACTTGCCCATGCCGTTGCGGCCGAGAACGACCAGCGATTGCCCGGCCGCGACCGACAGCGACAGGTCGGGGATGATGATGGCGGAGCCGTAGCCCGCCGCGAGCTTCTCGACCTCAAGCATGACCCGCGGGCTCCTTGTCGGTTGCCGCGCCGGCCTGGCCGATATAGGCGGACTTCACCGCCTCCGAGGCGCGGATCTGGGCCGGCGAGCCGGTTTCGAGCACGCGGCCGCCATGCAGCACGGCGACGCGGTCCGCGACGCGCTCGACGAAATCGAGGTCGTGCTCGATGAGGACGACCGTGATGCCGAGCCCGGCGATCTCGCGCAGCACTTCGCCAACCACGCCGCGCTCGTTGGTGGTCAGGCCGGCGGTCGGCTCGTCCAGCAGAAGCACCTTCGGCCGGCCGTTCACCGCCATGGCGATGTCGAGGCCCTGCTTGAGGCCGTGCGCGAGGAAGGGGGCGCGCACATTCTCCTTGCCGGCCAGACCGGTGGCGGCGAACAGGTCGGCGGCCGGCTTGTTGATCTTCACGGCGTGAGTGCGCCGCCAGACCGAGGGCCAGCGCCCGTTCAGCCCCGCCAGCAGCAGATGCTCGGCGACGGTGAGCGAGGAGAAGATCTGCGGGATCTGGAATTTCCGGATGATGCCCGCACGGGTGGCGGCATCGGGCTCCAGCCGTCCGTGGCTCGCCCCGTCGCGGTCCGTCGCAAACGTCACCTCGCCCTTGAGGCTGTAGCTCGCATCGGTGACCACCTCGATGAAGGTGGATTTTCCCGCGCCGTTGGGGCCGACGATGCACAGGAGCTCGCCGCCCAATATGTCGAGGTCGACGCCGCGCAGCACCTTCAGCGCGCCATAGGAGAATTCGACATTGCGCGCGGCGATGACGGGCTGCCCCTGCGTGGGAAGCGCCCAGCCGGATTCATCCACCTGAAGCGTGCGCGAGCCGGCCGAAAGGCTGGCGCCGCGGCCGAGCAGCAGGCGGCGCAGCGGTGCGGTCAGCGGCGGCAGCAGCCCGTCGGGGATGAAGACCACGACCACGACGAAGAGCACGCCGACCAGGAAGGCCCATTGGGTGGGGAAGGAGGCGTTGAGCTCCGAGCCGACGAGGCTGAGGCCGATCGCGCCGATGAACGGGCCGATGATGGTGCTGCGCCCGCCGAGCGCGACCCAGACCAGCATTTCGGTGGCGAAGAGAAAGCCGAACAGCGGCGCCGACACGACGCCGAACATCGACCCGAACAGCGCGCCGGCAAGGCCGGAGATCGCCGCGCCGAACGCATAGACTGCGATCTTCACGTGCTCGACATTGAAGCCGATGTAGCGCGCCCGCTTCTCGTTGTCGCGCACCGCCCGCATCAGCGTGCCGAAGTCGGAGCGCACCAGCACGATCGAGACGGCCAGCACGACGGCGGTGACGCCGAGGATGATATAGTACCAGGCACGCGTGCTGATGGCGTCGTATTTGAAGCCGAACAGGCCCTGCTCGCCGCCGGTGATCGCCGGGAACTGCGTGTAGAGCGGCTGGGCGATGAAGGCGAGGGCGAGGCCGACGATGGCGATGTAGAAGCTCGACGCCTTGCGCGTGCAGGCATACCAGCCGACGACCGCGGCCAGCAGGGCGGCCGCGATCGTGCCCACCGCCGCCGCGCCGATATAGGCGAAGGGCGAGGTGGAGGTCTGCATGATCATGCCGCTCGCATCGACCTCGCCGGTGATGAGGGCGACGGCCAGCGCGCCGGTGCCGAACCAGACGGCGTGGCCGAGGTCGGGAATGCCGGTATAGCCCCAGACGACGTCGAGGCTGATGGCGGCGATGGCGTAGATCAGCGCCTGCGCCAAAAGCAGCGTGCGGTATTCGCCCGCCATGTCGGGCGCGAAGATCAGCGCGAGGACGAGTGCCGCGCCGGCGGCCGCGAGCAGGATGCGGCGGACGGGCGACTTCAGCTCTTCTGCCATACCAGGCCCTCCGGCTTGATGCGCAGGATCACCACTGCGACGACCACCACCATGACGCTGGCGATGACGGGGTTGAGGAAGACGGTGACGGCAGCCTGCGTCAGCCCGAGGATCGCGCAGGCGATCAGCACGCCGGGCAGGGTCTTGCCCGACATGAGGACGGCGAGGAAGGCCGGCGCCAGCAGCCCGGAGCCGTAGTTCGGCGTGATGCCCTGCGTGGGGCCGAGGAGCGCGCCGGCGAGCGCGGAAAGCGCCGCGCCGACGATGAAGGTGACCTGCCGGACGCGGTTTGTGTTGATGCCGATGCCGCGCGCCAGCGGCTCGTTCGACATCACCATGCGCACCTTCAGCCCGAGCCGGGTGAAGCGCATCGTCGCGCCCATGGCGAGCACCAGCACGACGGTGAAGACGACCAGCAGCAGGCGGTAGGCGGAGTAGGGGACGCCGAGAACCTCGACGCCGCCGGGAACGGGCACGTCCAGCGCGAGGGTTGAGCGTCCGAAGATCAGCGACACGCTCTGCACGAGGATCAGCGACAGGCCCCATGTGGCGAGGATCGTGTCGTCGAGCGTGCGGCCGTAGAGCCTGCGGATCACCAGCCATTCCATGACCGCGCCGAGAACGGCGCTGAAGGCAGTGGAAAGCGCGACGGCGGACCAGAATCCGAACCCCTCGCGCTGCAGCGCGATGACGCCGTAGACTCCGACGGCCATCAGGCCGGCATGGGCGAGGTTGATGACGTTCATCAGGCCGAGAATGATCGCCAGCCCGAGCGCCACCAGCGTCATCACCGAAATGGTGACGACCAGGTCAAGGAAGAGATACATGGTCCTGGGCCCCTAAAGAAAGGGTCCGGCCTCGCGGCCGGACCGGAGCTTCACTGGCACTTGGCGACGATCGGATCGATGGTCGACTGCTCGAGGATCCTGGCGCTGCCATCGGCCGTAGTCTCGGCGATGTAGGTCGGCGCGGCGGCGTAATAGTCCTTGATCTGGACATGGCCGTTGGGCCCGTCGAAGCTCGCCGTGGTCAGCGCCTTGATGACGGCAGCGGACGAGCCGTCGGTCGCCTTCACCGACTGCGCCAGCAGGTGCATGGCGTTGTAGCCCAGCACTGCCCAGATGTCGGGATTGGCCTTGCCGGGGAACTTCTTCTCCAGCGCGTCCTTAAAGGCGGCATTGTCGGGCAGGTCGAGGCTGGCGAAATAGCCGGTGGCGAGGTAGATGCCGACGCCGTTGGCGCCCAGCATCTTGGCCGTGCCGGTGGTGAGGAAGTTGTCGGCGCGCTTGATGCCGGCAAGGCGCGGATCCTCGCCGAACTGGCGGTGGAAGGTCACATTGTCGGCGCCCTGCACGGAGCTGAGCACGACATCGGGCTTGGCCTGCGCGATCTTGCCGAGGTCGGCGGAGAAGTCGGCCTGGCCGAGCGGCGCGAAGATGCCGCCGAGGTCCTCGCCGCCGAGCTTGACGGTCTCTGCCTTGGCGATCTCGTAGCCGGCACGCGGCGCGGCATAGTCGGAGCCGTAGAACAGCACGCGCTTCATGCCGTTCTTCACCAGATAGTCGATCAGCGGAACGACGAGCTGGTTGTTGACCTGCCCGACCGTGAACATGTTCGGGAAGCAGATGTTGCCGGGGCTGGTCGCCGCAGCGAGATGCGGGATGCCGGCCTTCGCGGCGACCTGGTTGCAGGCCACGCGCCCCGGCGTCGGATTGGCGCTGATGATCGCATCGACCTTGTCCTGAAGGACGAGGCGGTTGCAGACCTCGCCGGCGGTGCGCGGGTCGGAGGCGTCGTCGGCGACGACGATCTCGACCTTGCGTCCGGCGAGATTGCCGGCATTGATCACGTCGAGCGCGGCGGTGATGCCCTGGTTCGCGCCGTCGGCATTGGCGCTGCCGACGCCGCTGAGCGGCAGGACGACGCCCACCTTGTAAGCCTCCTGCGCCGACGCCTGCGCGCCGCAGAGCGCGGCGGCGCAAAGGGCCGCGACGCCGACCGCTGATTTCAGAAGTTCAAACCGGATAGCCATGAAATTCCTCCCTTGATGAGTTGTTAGCGTGCCAGGATGTGGATGCAGCACGCGCCTGCCTCGAGTCCGGACACCGCTCCTCCGAGCATCTGCGCCAGACCAAGTTTCGCGCCTTCCACCTGCCTTGGACCCGCATCGCCGCGGAGCTGCTGGACGATCTCGCAGACATTGCGCACGCCCGATGCCGACAGGGGGTGGCCGAGCGACAGCAGCCCGCCGCTCGGATTGACCGGAACGCGTCCGCCCAGCGCGGTCGCGCCCGATCGCAGAAAGTCGATGCATTCGCCGGGGGCGCAGAGGCCCAGATCCTCGTAGTGGACGATCTCTTCCGGGGCGAAGGCGTCGTGAACCTCGACCACGCCGATGTCGGCCGGATCGACGCCCGCGCCCTCATAGGCGCGCCGCGCCGCCTCGCGCCCGCATTCATAGGAGATGAGGTCGGGCTGGTTGACCGAGAAGCCGCCGGAGACGAGCGACGACGACAGGACGCGGATGGGGTTGGCGGTGAAGCGGCGCGCCACGTCCATGGAGCACATGACGAGCGCGGCCGCGCCGTCCGTATTGGGACAGCACTGCAGGAGCGTGATCGGATCGGCGATCATCCGCGAGGCGAGAACCTCCTCGATCGTCACTTCCTTGCGGTATTGCGCCCTGGGGTTGAGCGCGCCGGCCTGATGCGCCTTCACCGAAACCTGCGCGAAGTCCTGCGCCGTCGCGCCGCGCATCTCCATCAGCCGCCGCGCGATCAGCGCGAAGGTGATCGGCACGGCATTGCCGAGCTGGCCTTCGATGTCGTCCGACGCCGGCGGGATCATCTTGCCGGCGATCGGGCTGGTGGTCATGGATTCGACGCCCACCGCGACGCCGATGTCGTATTCGCCATGCGCGATGTCCTTCCACACCGTGCGGACGGCGGTGCTGCCGCCGGCGCAGGCGTTCTCGACATTGGTCACCTCGATGCCGGCGATGCCGGTGCCGCTGAACAGCGCCTGTCCGGTGGCGATGTCGATGTAGAGGCGCGAGCAGGCGCCGCCCTGCACCTTGCGCGGGTCGATGCCCGCATCCGCCAGTGCGAGGCGGATCGCCTCCTGGCCGAGCTCGCGGAAACCCCGCTCGGGCATCTTGCCGAAGCGCGTCTGTCCGATGCCGATGATGGCGACCTCACGCATCAGGCGGTCCTCCACGGATAAAATGCGTAGCCGAGCCTGCTGCCGTCGCCGAGCGCGAGCGCCCTGAGCTCGAGCTTCATGCCCACGGCGGGCTGGTCCACGTCGATGACCGGGGCGAAGACCCTGAGACCCTCCACGAGGCCGAGGCCGGCGAGATAGGGCGGCTTGAAATTGAGCGTCGGCATGTGGACCCGCGAAAAGGAGAAGAGCTCGGCGTCCGGTCCGATTTCGGTGTCGGCGAGATCGCTGCCGCCGCAGGCGACGCAGATCGTCGCGCGCGGGAAATAGACCTGCCCGCAATCCGCGCAGCGGCTGGCGAGAAGGCGGACCCTGCCGTCGGCGGCGACGCGGAAAAGGTCCTCGCGAAAATGCTCGATGTGCGCGCTCATCAGAAACCCTCGCTTCCGCCGCTGACATGCAGCACCTGCCGCGTCACGAAGCCGGATGCGTCGGAGGCGAAGAAGAGGACTGCATTGGCGATGTCGTCCGGCTGGCCGACGCGGCCGACCGGGATCGACGCGACGAGGCGGTCCACCACGTCGTGCGGGAAGGTAGCGAGGTTCGGCGTCGCGATCAGGCCGGGCGCGATGCAGTTGACGGTGATGCCGCGCCCCGCAAGCTCCAGTCCCAGCGCGGTGGTGAGGCCGACGACGCCGGCCTTCGCCGCCGCGTAGTTGGCCTGCCCGACATTGCCGCGATAGGCCATGGACGAAATGTTGACGATGCGGCCGTGGCGCTTCTCGACCATGGCGGGAACCACGGCGCGCGCGCACAGGAACTGCGCCCGCAGGCACAGGTCGACGACGCTGTCCCATTCCGCGTCCGACATCTTCTGCACGCGGCGGTCGCGCACGAAGCCGGCATTGTTGACGAGGATGTCGACGCCGCCCCAGTCGGCCGCGATGCCGGCCACCATGGCGTTGACCGCGTCCGTCTCGGTGATGTCGGCAACTGCGGCGCGGGCGATGCCGCCGGCCTGCGTGATCTCCGTCACGAGGCGGTGCGCGGCCTCGGCATCGGTATCGTTGACCGCCACCTTCGCGCCCGCTTCGGCGAGCCGCCGGCACACGCCGCTGCCGATGCCGCCGCCGCCGCCGGTGACGAGCGCGACGCGCCCGGTGAAATCATGTCGGGGAAAGCTCAAATCGTTCGTCCCTTGTCGCGCCAGTGGGCTTCGCGCAGCGGCTGCTTGGTGATCTTGCCCATCGCGTTGCGGGGCAGGTGGTCGTGGAACTCGATGTGGCGGGGGCGCTTGTACCGGGCGAGCTTTTCGAGGCAGAGCGCCTCGATCTCCGCCGCGTCCAGCGCCGCACCCGGCTTGAGCGCGATGGCCGCGCAGACGGCCTCGCCATATTTGGCGTCGGGGATGCCGAACACCGCCACCTCCATCACCGCCGGATGCTCGGCGATGACCAGCTCGATCTCCTTCGGATAGATGTTTTCCGCGCCGCTGATGATCAGGTCGCGCGCCCGCCCGACGACGGTGAAGAAGCCGTCCTCCTCGCGCCGCGCCAGGTCGCCGGAGCGGATCCAGCCGTTGCGGGTCATGCGGCCGGTCTCGTCGGGATTGTTCCAGTAGCCGATCATGCCGGCGCTGTTCTGTTTCACCGCGATCTCGCCGATGTCGCCGACGGCGACCTGGCGGTCGTTCTCGTCGAGGATCGCGGTCTCGCAATTGAACGCCTCGCGCCCGGTGCAGGCATCGAAGGGCGCCGCGACCGACGGATGCAGCGAGCCGAGGAAGCCGCATTCCGTCGAGCCGTAGATCTGGTAGAAGCGCGCCGCCGGAAACTGTTTTCGGGCGCGCGCCAGCAGCGCCGGGTCGGTCGGCATCGAGCCGTAGAAGACCTTGGTGACGCTCGACAGGTCGTAGCCGTCGACGCCTTCGTGGTCGCACAGGATCGACAGCATGGTCGGCACCCAGAAGCCGATCGAGACGCGGTTCTTCTCGATCATCGTCAGCACGCGGGCCGGATCGAAATTGCCGCCATGGAAGACGCTGGTCATGCCGAGCCAGAGCGAGCAGTTGATGCCGCCGGTGAGGCCGCCATTGGTGAACAGCGGCGATGCGATGTGGACCACGTCGCGGCTGTTCATCTCCAGCTCGACGATCTGCGCCTCGATGAGCTGGAAATGCCCGGCATGGCTGATCAGCACGCCCTTCGGCTTGCCGGTGGTGCCGCTCGTATACATGATCGTCGCCGCATCGGTCGGGACCACGCCGAGGTCGGGCGTGACGTCCGGCTCGCCTTGCGCGAGCGCCGCCGTTTCGGACAGAGCGATCACGCGCGGCTGCGGCGAGATGGCTGCGACCGCCTCCCGCACGACCGGCAGCAGGCCGTCTTCCGCGAGGATCACGCCGGCGCCCGAGTCCGCCAGCACATGCACCATCTCGGCGGCAGTGAGCCGCGGATTGACCGGCACGATGATCGCCCCAGCCTTGGCGATGGCCTGGCTGTAGACGGCGTAGTCGATGACCGTTCCCGCGACCAGCGCGATGCGGTCGCCCTTGGCCGCGCCCTGCGCCAGCAGCCCCTGCGCCAGCGCGTTGGAGCGCCGGTTCACGTCCGCAAAGGTCAGCGATTCATCGCCGAGGATGAATGCCGGCTTCGACGGAAAGCGCCGCGCCGTCAGGCGCGACAGGTCGCCGATGATCTTCAACTCGCCTCCCGGGCCGCTCGGCCGCGCCATGTGGCGTCGGGCTTGCGCGGCTTACCTAACAGGTGTTAGTTATCCTAAAAGTAAGGCCGTTCTCGATCCTGTCAATAGGGAATCGGAAGAGGCGGCGGGGGAGGATGCTGATGAGCGAAATGCAGCCGGCGGCTTTGCGCGGCAACGGGAGCGGCCCGCTGAAAGGGGTGCGCGTGGTCGAGATGGAGGGCGTCGGGCCGGTGCCATTCGCCTCCATGCTGCTGGCCGATATGGGCGCCGAGATCGTCACCATCGGCGCCCCGCCGCGCGGCGGGCCGGACGTGTTCGCCGGCATGTACGACCCGATGAAGCGGGGCCGGGCGCATGTCGCGCTCGACCTCAAGCAGCCTGGCAATGCGCAACGCGCGCTCGACATCATCGCCCGCGCCGACATCCTGCTCGAAGGGTTTCGCCCGGGCGTGATGGAACGCCTCGGGCTCGGCCCGGATGTGTGCCTCGCCGCGCGGTCCTCGCTCGTCTACGGCCGCATGACCGGCTACGGGCAGACCGGGCCGCTGGCCATGCGCGCCGGCCACGACCCGAACTATATCGCCCTCGTCGGCGTGCTCGATTCGATCGGCCCCGCCGATGGTCGTCCCACGCCGCCGCTCAATCTGGTCGGCGATTTCGCCGGCGGCTCGCTCTATCTGGCGCTCGGCGTTGTGGCCGCGCTGCTCAACGCCCGCGCGACGGGGCAGGGGCAGGTGGTGGACGCCGCCGTCATCGACGGCGCGGCTTCCCTGATGACGATGACCTACGCGCTGCGCGGCGGCGGGCTATGGACAGACGGCCGCGAGCGCAACCTCATCGACGGCGGCTCGCCCTATTCGCGCAGCTACGAGACCCGCGACGGCCGCTACGTGGTCGTCGCCGCGGCGGAAGAGAAATTCTACCGCACGCTGCTGGCGGGCATGGGCCTGTCGCCGGAGGCGATCCCCGACCGCAACGATCCCGCCAACTGGCCCCCGTTGCGCGACCTCTTCGCAGCCGCCTTCCGCACCCGCACGCGCGACGAATGGGTGGCCCTGTTCGACGGCAAGGACGCCTGCCTGTCCGCCGTGCTCGACCTCGCCGAGGCGCCCTCGCATCCGCACGCCGTGGCACGCGAGTCATTTGTCGCGAAAGGAAACACGATGGTGCCGAACGTCGCGCCGCGCTTTGCCGGGACGCCGAGCCGCCTCGCATCCGACCAGCCCGTCCCGGCGGCGGCGATGCTGCGGGACTGGGGCGTTGACGAAAGAACCTGCGCGCTGATCGGGGAGGACCGGGCATGATCGACTGGCCCGAAAAGGGAACGCATCACGATATCCTGCTCCGTCAGGCGGAAGTGTCGGGCGACAAGCCGTTCGTCACCATGGACGGCACGACGCTGAGCTTCGCCGACGTGGCGCGCGAAAGCGCGACGCTCGCCGCCGGGCTGGAGGCGATCGGCGTCGCCAAGGGCTCGCGCGTGGCGCTGATGGCCGGCAACCGGCTGGAATTCATCGGCATCTGGTTTGCGCTGAGCCGCCTCGGCGCGGTGCTCGTGCCCGTCAACACGGCCCATCGCGGCGAGGTGCTGCGGCACATGCTGTCGATTTCCGAATGCAGCCACATGCTGGTGGAAAGCGGGCTGCTGCCGCAGGTCGCGGAGGTGCTGGCAGACCTGCCGGCGCTCGCCACGCTGGTGATGCTCGACGACGAGGCCGCGCAAGTCGGCGGAGAGGTGCGCTGCCTGCCGTTCAGCGCGCTGCGCACGCATGGCGCGTCGCCTCAGCCCGTCAGGGTCCTGCCCAGCGACCCGGCGATGATCATGTTCACCTCGGGCACGACAGGGCCGTCGAAAGGCGCGCTCAAGCCGCAGAACGAGGCCTATTATCTGGCGGCTATGGCCTGCCGGGTGATGTCCTACACCGCCGGCGACCGGCTCTATATCTGCCTGCCGCTGTTCCACGGCAATGCGCAGCTGCTCGGCGTCCTGCCGGCTTTGCGCGCCGGCGCGCAGGTCTTCCTCGTCCAGAAATTCTCCGCGAGCCAGTTCTGGCCCGATGTGAAGCGCCATGGCTGCACGGCGGCAAACTATGTCGGCAGCCTGATCCCGATCCTGATGAAGGCCGATCCGACGCCGGACGACGCCGACAATCCGCTGGTGAAGATGATGGGCGCGGGCGCACCGGCCGCACTCTACGAGGCGTTCGAGACGCGCTTCGGCGTCAACCTGACCGAGGGCTACGGCATGTCGGAAGCGGGCGCCCCGTTCCAGAACATTCCCGGCAGGCGCAAGACCGGCACATGCGGCCTGCTGCAGGCCGATTACGACGTCATGCTCGTGGACGATGACGGCCTGCCGGTGCCCGACGGCACGCCGGGCGAATTGCTGATGCGCCCGCGCAAGCTGCACATCATGATGCTCGAATATGTGGGCATGCCGGAAAAGACCATCGAGGCCTGGCGCGACCTGTGGTTCCACACCGGCGACTATCTGAAGCGCGACGCGGACGGGTTCTACGTCTTCGTCGACCGCAAGAAGGACGCCATACGCCGGCGTGGCGAGAACATTTCCTCCTACGAGACCGAGCAGGCCGTCGGCCGCCACGAGGCGGTGTTCCAGTGCGCCGCGGTGGGCGTGCCGTCCGATGTCGGCGAGGAGGAGGTGATGATCTGCGTCGTCGCCAAACCCGGCCACGCCATCGACCCGGCCGAGCTGCATGCCTTCTGCCGTGGGCAGATGGCCGGCTTCATGGTGCCGCGCTTCATCAGGATTTTGGACGCGCTGCCGATGACCGCGACGCAGCGGCCCGAAAAGTACCGGCTGCGGCAGGAGGGCGTGACGCCGGCGACATGGGATGCCCGGCGGGCAGGCTGATCAGATCGCCAGCCCCTCGGCGGCCGCATAGCTGGCGAGCACGTCGCGGATGTCGCTGTTCTGCTCCTTCGGCAGCAGCGCGCGCGTCGTGATCGAGTCGAGATGATGCAGCATCTCCCTCACCGCGCTTTCGGTGTCGCCCGATTTCAGGCAGGCGAGGATCTCGTGGTGCTCCGACACGGCGCATTCCGATGAATGCGGGCGGCCGTAAAGCGCCAGGATGAGCGAGCTGCGCGCCACCAGCTCGTTGACGTAGCGGACAAGCGTCGCGTTGCCGGTCATCGAGGCGAGCAGTGTATGGAATTCGCCGGCAAGGCGGATCGAAGTCGCCGCATCCGTCCCGCGCGCGACCTCCTCGTCCTTGATATGCGCCAGCAATTGCTGCTCCTGCTGCGCCGTCAGCCGCCCCGACAGCGTTTCGACCACCAGCCGCTCGAGCGCCAGGCGCGTCTGGAAGAGGTCGCGGCCTTCCTCGAGGCTGGGCCGCGCGACGACGGCGCCCTTGTTGGGGCGCAGCTCGACGAGTCCCTCCTCGCTCAGCCGCACGAGCGCCTCGCGCACCAGCGTGCGGCTGACGCCGAGCCGCTCGCCGATGGAATCTTCCGGCAGCTTGGAGCCGGGCGTGAGCGCCTGGTCGAGGATCGCGCGCTTCAAGGCGCGATGCACCGCCTGCGCCCGCATGCCTGCCTTACCCGTCTTCGCTGGCATTCTCATCCGCCTCAAACATCATGCGCAACGGCAATGGGATTGCCTACAATCAGTGCGCGAAACTAGCGTCCACCCTGCTGGCGCCGCAACCCCTCGCAATGTGTTTAGTGAAATCCCCGTCGCCGCTATTGCGCATACAAAAATTGTATGCTGTCTTTGCGGAAAGATCGCATGCAAAAGAATGTCACGCAAGGGGATGACACGCATGCCGCAATGCTGGGATGGACGGTTCATCGCTGTCGGGACGGTTGGGGTCGCGGGCCATCCGCTGCGCCTGCGCCGCGCTGCGGTTCGCAAGCAGGAGAGTGCCACATGAGTTCGACCGGTGATCCCACCGATGCGATAGAGTTCGATTTCTCCCTTCTGGGCGAACGGGAGAAGTACAAGCTGCTGATCGGCGCCGTCGTGCCGCGTCCGATCGCCTGGGTGACGACGGTCGACAAGGAGGGGCGTGTGAACGCGGCCCCGTTCAGCTTCTTCAACTGCCTGTCGGCGGATCCCGCCATACTGGCGCTTGGCGTGGAATACCGGCCGAGCGGCGCTTCCAAGGATACCGGCCGGAATATCCGCGATACGCAGGCATTCACAGTCAATATCCTCTCCGGCGCGCTGATGGACGCGATGAATGTGACCGCGGTTCCGTTCGGCCGGGAAGTGGACGAACTGACGCTGGCCGGTCTGCACCAGAGGCCCGGCGTGAAGGTGCCCTGTCCGGCGATCGCGGAATCGCCGGCGGCCTTCGAGTGCCGCCATCACGTGACGCTGTCCATCGGCAATTCGCGCGAGATCATCCTCGGCGAGGTGGTGCATGCCCACCTGCATCGCAGCGTCGTCAACGAACGGCTGCATGTCGACCCCGTCGGCCTCGACGCCATCGGGCGCATGGGCGGGCACGGCTACGCCACCACGCGCGACTATTTCGAACTGCCCACGATGAGCGTCGACCAGTGGGAAAACGCGATGCGCCCGAAGTCGGCGCTGTCGGGGAGGTGAACGACGGCACATTCGTGTCGTTATTGTACGCGTAACGACGTACATATTGTATGCAATCATAAAAATAATCGCCTGAAAATTAGGCACGCAAGAAGGGGAACTTCAATGAAATCGCATTCCGAACCAGACAGGAAGACACCGCAACATGCGCAGGCAGGGCCGGATTGCCCGTCTCCGCATGCGGGCCGGCGCATGCGCTGCATGCGCGGCGCGGGTTTGGCATCATTCTTGAACTGCATCTGACGGCGGCGTCGCGAACCGCGTCGACAGACGCGCGACCCACATCAAAGAGGATGAGAATATGATGACGTCCATCTTTCGAAAGGCCTGCTCGGCGGCACTGCTGACGGCTTCGATCGCTTTCACGGCATACGGAATTTCCACAACGGCGAATGCGGCCGACAAGTCGGACACGCGCATCGTCGTCGGCCAGCGTGCGGTGCCCGAGACGCTCGACCCCGCGCATGCGTCGAACGCCAACAACGACTTCTACATCGCCGCGCTCTACGACCGCATCGTCACCTACAGCAAGACCGGCGAGCTCCAGCCTTTCGTGGCGAAGGAATGGAAATATTCCGACGACGCCAAGTCCATCGAGCTGAAGCTGCGCGACGATATCGTCTTCCACTCCGGCAACAAGCTAACCGCGAAGGACGTGGCCTATTCGCTGGACCGGCTCATCGCCATCGGCGCGGGAACCGGCGGCCTGATCACCGACTACGAGCGCAGCGAGATCAAGGGCGACCATGAGCTCGTGCTTCACCTCAAGCGCCCGAACCTGTCGCTGCTCGGCGCGCTCGCTCTCGTCTATGTGGTCGATTCCGAGCTCGTCGCCCCGAACGAGGGCGCCGACAAGGGCCAGAAATGGCTGAGTAGCAACGATGCCGGTTCCGGCGCCTACAGGCTGAAGTCGTACAACCCGAACCAGCAGGTGGCCTATACCCGCGTGGACGATCACTGGACGGCGCGCCAGGGGCGTCCGGCCGACCTCGTGGTCAGGATCATCACCGATTCGAGCGCCATCCGCGACGAGGTGCGGGCAGGCGGCATCAATCTCGGCGCCGGCGTGCCGGCGATCGACCTCAAGGCTTTCGAGGAAGACCCGAAATTCACCGTGCAGCGCCTGCCTTCGACGCGCATCACGCTGGGCGTGATGAATATGGGCGGCAAGGTCACCGGCGATCCGCGCGTGCGTGAGGCGATCCAGCTCGCCTACGACCTCAACGGCCACGTCAAGGCGGCGCTTGGCGGCTATGGCACCATCGCCACGTCGCTGGTTCCGGCCTCGATGGCCTGCCGCGTCGCCGTCGAGCCCGCCAAGGTGGATATCGAGCGCGCGACGAAGCTCGTCGCCGAAGCCGGTGCTGCCGGTGCCACGCTGCGCATCGCCTATCAGCCGGTGATCCCGGAGCAGCGGGTGGGCGGCACGCTTCTGGAGGCGACGCTGCGCAAGATCGGCTTCAATGTCGAGGTCGTGCCGGTCACCTTCTCGCAGTACCTCAACCTCATCAAGTCGCCGGACACCGTGCCCGACATCGCCATTCTGTGGGATTTCGCGCCCTATCCGTCGATCGGCCAGACGCTGTGGCGCACCTGGTCGAGCGATGCCATCGGCGTCTCCAACTTCGCGCGCTATTCCAACAAGGACGTCGACCGCCTGCTGGCGGAAGGCCGCGCCGCGACGGACCCGAAGGTGGCCTGCAAGAGCTTCGAGGAAGCGCAGAAACTGATCATCCAGGATCGCCCGACGCTGCTCATCGCCTTCCCGGAGATTCCGGAAGTCTATGACAAGACCGTCGCCGAGCTTCCGGTTACGCCGGTGGCGGCCGTGTTCGACCTTTCGCTGGTGACAGTCGCCGAGTGACCATCCGGCGGGCGGGGGCGAAACGCCTCCGCCCGCTTCCGCCGCTGGAGCGTCCGATGACTTCTTTCGTGCTGCGCAGGCTGGGACATGCGGTCTTCGCCCTCTGGGGCGTGATGACGCTGGTGTTCCTGATGTCGCGGATGATCCCCGGCGACATCGCCGCGGTCGCGGCCGGCCGTCTGGCAACGCCGGAACAGGTCGAGCAGATGCGGGTGACGATGGGCCTCGACCGCCCCATCGTGGTCCAGTATTTCGACTATCTCGCCAAGGCGCTCACGGGCGACCTCGGCAGCTCCGCCTACACGCATCGCAGCATCCTGGTCGAGATCGGCGAAGTGCTGCCGAGCACCATCCAGCTCGTCCTTCTCGGCATGTTCATCACCATCGTCGTGGCCGTGCCGCTGGGCATCGTCGCCGCGCTCAACGAGGGCAGGGCGCGCGACGTCGCGATCCGCGTCCTTCTGGTGCTGGAGGGCGGCATACCGATCTTCTGGCTCGCCATCATGCTGCGCTGGATCTTCGGCTCGATCTTCGGCTGGTTCCCCATCACCGGCGAGAACAGCCTCGGCGCGGCGCCGCCGGATGTCACCGGCTTCACCATCCTGGACTCGCTGCTCTTCGGCAATGCCGCCAATCTGGCCGACTCCGTCAGCCATCTCATCCTGCCGGCGGTGGCGCTGACGGCCCCCTACATTTCCACGCTCGCCCGCAATGTCCGCTCCAACATGCTCACGGCGATGAAGTCGGACTACATCACCTTCGCCGTGTCGAAGGGCGTGCCGCCGCGCCGCGTGGTGATGCGCCACGGCCTGCGCTCCGCGCTGGGCTCGACGCTGACCATCATCGGCATGCAGTTCGGCTGGATGGTGAGCGGCGCGGTGCTGGTGGAGACCGTGTTCGGCCTTCAGGGCATCGGCAGCCTCATGCACAAGTCCATCGTCAATCACGACACATTCGCCGTGCTCGGCTCCGTCCTGGTGATCGGCTTCGTCTTCGTCTTCACCTCCATGGTGGTCGACCTCGCCCAGATGCTCCTCGATCCGCGCGTGCGCGCCGCACAGGGAGGCAAATCGTGATCCTCGAAAAGGAACCTCTCCTGCCACGCAATTCGATCAGCGGGTTCGTCTCGCGGACCCTGTTCAGCCGCAGCTGGCCGGTCATCGACAGCATCGCATTCGCGCTGGTCGGGCTGCTGCTCGTCCTGTCGATCGTCGGTCCGTGGCTTGCGCCCCACGATCCCTATGCCGTCGATCCCCTGATCGCGCTCGAACCGCCCAGCGCCGCCAACTGGCTGGGCACCGACGACACCGGCCGCGACGTGCTTTCGCGCCTGCTGGCGGGCGCGCCGCTGACGATCCTCGCTGCCGTCAGCGTGGTCGTCGGCGCCACGGTCATCGGCGTGCTGATCGCCAGCATCGCCGCGCTGTCGCCACGCTGGCTGGACGACGCCATCATGCGCGTGACCGAGATATTCCTGTCGCTGCCGTCGCTGGTTCTGGCGCTCGGCGTGACGGCGGTGCTGCGCCCGTCACTGTCGTCGATCATCATCGCCATGGTCGCCGCCCTGTGGCCGCCGACGGCACGCGTGACCCGCAACATCCTGCGCGAGACCATGACCAGCGCCTATGTCGAATCCGCCAGGGTGATCGGCGTGTCGCGGCTGCGGCTGATGCTGCGCCATGCGCTGCCCAACTCGCTCGACGCGGTCTATGTGCTCGCCAGCATGGAGATATCGGGCAGCATCGTCATGATGTCGGGCCTCGCCTTCCTCGGCGTCGGCGCCCCGCCGCCCAGCGCCGACTGGGGCTCCATGATCGCGTCGGGGCAGGAATTCATCACCACGGCGTGGTGGATATCGCTGTTCCCCGGCCTCGCCATCACCATTGCCGCGCTCGCCTTCGGCCTCGTGGGCGATGCGATCCGCAGGATCAACGATCCGGCCTCGCGGAGGACGAGATGAGCGACGTGAAGCCACCCCTGCTCGATGTAGAACACTTGTCCATCGCCCTGCCGGCCAGCCGCCGGGTCGACGGGCAGGGCGGCGATCTCACGCTGGTCGACGACGTGTCCTTCTCCATCCGGCCGGGCGAGCGCGTCGCGCTGGTGGGCGAGTCGGGTTCGGGCAAGTCGCTGACGGCGCGCGCGATCATGCGCCTCGACGGCGAGGTGCGGCTGACCGGCTCCATCCGCTGGGACGGAGGCGAGCTGGTGGGTGCGCCGGAGCCGGTGCTGCGCAGCCTGCGCGGCGACGACATCTCGATGATCTTCCAGGACCCGATGACGGCGCTCAACCCGGTTCTCACCATCGGCGAGCAGGTCGCCGAGCCGCTGACGGTGCGCGGCATGTCGAAGACCGAAGCGCTCGCCCGCGCCGGCGAGATGCTCGACCGGCTGCGCGTGCCGCGCGCGAAGGAAAGGCTGCGCGCCTATCCTGGCGAGTTCTCCGGCGGCATGCGCCAGCGCGTCGTCATGGCTGCCGCCCTCATCGGCCAGCCGCGCCTGCTGATCGCCGACGAGCCGACGACCGCGCTCGACGTGCGCGTGCAGGAACAGGTGCTAGACCTGATCGTGGAGCAGTCGAGCGAGCTCGGTCTGGCGGTGCTGTTCATCACCCACGACCTGTCGATCGTCGCCGGTCTCGCGCATCAGGTCATCGTCATGTATCGCGGCCGGTTCATCGAGCGGCAGGATGTCGATGCGCTCTTCGCCGCGCCGCAGCATCCCTATACGCGCGGCCTGCTCGGCTCCATTCCGCGCCTCGACGCCGACCCGTCGGCGCGGCTGAGCACCGTGGACGAATATATGGCGCGCAGCCGGGAGGCCGCCGATGCGTGACGCGCTCATCCGCATATCCGGCCTGACCAAGCGCTTCGGCACGCTGTCTGCGCTCGACAACGTGTCGTTCGACGTGCGGCCCGGCGAGGTGCTGGGCCTGGTGGGCGAATCCGGGTCGGGAAAGTCCACCGTCATCCGCTGCATGGTGGGGCTCACCCGGCCGACGTCCGGCACCATCACCTATGACGGCATCGACCTCGCCACCGCCGGCCGCGCCGATCTCCATCGCTATCGCCGCGATGTGCAGATGATCTTCCAGGACCCCTATTCGAGCCTCAATCCGCGCATGACCGTGAAGCAGATTCTCGAGGAGCCGATGCTGGTCGTGGGCGGTTTCTCCGCGCGCCAGAGGCAGGAGCGCATCCTCTATCTGCTCCACCGCCTCGGCCTGCAGGAAGAGCACCTGGCGCGCTATCCGAAGCATTTCTCCGGCGGCCAGCGCCAGCGCATCGCCATCATCCGCGCCCTGACCGTGGAGCCGAAAGTGCTGCTGTGCGACGAGCCCGTATCGGCGCTCGACGTTTCGGTGCAGGCGCAGGTCCTCAACCTGCTGCGCGACATGCAGCGCGAAATGGGGCTGACGGTGCTCTTCGTCGCGCACGATCTGGCGGTGGTGAAATATCTCTGCTCGCGCATCGTCGTGCTGCATCACGGCCTCGTCGAGGAAATCGGCGATGTCGCGCAGGTCTACGGCGCGCCGCAGGCCGCCTATACGCGCGAATTGCTCGACGCGGTCGCGGTTCCCGACCCGAAGGTGGAGCGCGCGCGCCGCGCTGCGCGCCTCGAACGGCTGGCGGCGGCGCGATGAAGCGGATCGGGGCCGACGTCAAGTTCAGCGATGGCGCGTCCATCCTCGCCGCCGATCCGCTCGGCACGATGGATGCGCTCGACCGGCTCGGCTTCAAGGGCATCCTGCTGCGCGCGCTGGACGATGCCTTCCCGACGCTCGATGCGGGCGACATCGCCGCCTTCGCCCGCGAGGCGGAAGCGCGGGGCTTCATGGTCCGTGCCGGGCTGGGCAAGATCAATCCCTACATGACCGCCGAGCTGCCGCGCATCCGCCGCCTCGGCGAGGGCAGCTATCTCGCCGGCATGGAACGTCTCGTCGCCATCTGCGCCGAACATGGCTGGACGGAAGCCTGGACGGCGACGGGAGGCTTCAAGCGCGATCTGCCGGCGCCCTATTGCTTCGACCGCTTCCGCACCGACGTGACCTGGGAAGCGCAGCTCGGCGCCACGCGCCGCTTCGTGGAAAGGCTTGCCCCGGCGTTGCGCCGCCACGGCGTGCGGCTGAACATCGAGACCCATGAGGAAATCACCACGCATGAGATCATGCGGCTGGTCGAGGATTGCGGCGCCGATATCCTCGGCGTCTGCCTCGATCCGGCGAACCTGCCGGTGCGCGGCGAGGCGGTGCTGCCGGCCAGCCGGCGTGTCGCTGCCGACACCCACCTGACCCATCTGCGCGATGCCGTCCTCGTTCGCCGCGAAGTAGGCATATCGCGCTTCCTCGCCCCGCTCGGGCAGGGCCAGATCGACTGGAAACCGCTTCTCGGCGCCCTTCTGGCCGAAAGCCCCGATGTCGGCCTGTTCATCGAGGGCATCGGCGGCGCGCGGGCGGAAATGCTGCTCGATCCCGCCGACCCGCACTGGCGGGCGGCGCATCCCGACCTCGATGCGGACGAACTGCGTGAGCTGGAGGCGCTGGCCGACGCCGGCACCCGACTGCTGGCGCAGGGCGCATTCCTGCCCCAGCCGGGGCAGAGCGCCCGCGAGGATTATGCAGCATTCCTGAGGACATCGCTCGATGCGCTTAAGGCTCACATCCATGCGTGACCAAAACCATGAGGACGGACTGATGCGTAACGCCAACTTGCCGGAAGGACTCGAAACGGCGGTCGATTGCGATGTCATTTTCCCCGGCCAGCCTGGCTATGAGAGCCTGCGGCGAGTGTGGAACGCCGACATCGATCACTATCCCTCCGCCATCGTGCGCTGCCGGGAGACGCGCGATGCGGCCGATGCGCTGCGCTGGTGCGTGGCCAACAAGGTGCCGCTGACGGTGCGCGGCGGCGGGCACAATCTCGCCGGCACCTCGGTCGCGGATGGCGGTGTGCTCATCGACATGGGCCTGATGCGCGCCGTGTCCGTTGACCGCGAACGCCGCCTGCTGCATGTCGAGGCCGGGTGCCGCTGGGGCGATGTCGACCGCGCCGCCGAGCCCTATAATGTCGCCCTGCCGGCGGGAGTCGTATCACACACCGGCGTGGCCGGTCTCACCCTCGGCGGCGGCGTCGGCTACCTGTCGCGCATGTTCGGCGCCACCGTGCAGTTCCTCGAGGAGGTCGAGCTTGTCACCGCCGACGGCGTGGTGCGGCGCGTCAACGCGCGGACCGATCCGGACTTGTTCTGGGCGCTGAAGGGGGCGGGGCACAATTTCGGCATCGCGACCCGCTTCGTCTTCCGCTATGTCGACCTGCCCGGCGTCGCCACCGTGCGCCTGGCGCTCTACCCCGCCGACGACCGCCGCGAGCTGCTGCGCCGGTTCCGCGATCTCGGGCCGGGCATGCCCGACAATGTCGGCACCTATGTGCGCCTCTACCGCTGCCCGGAATATTGGAGCCAGGTGCCGTGCGAGCACCGCGGCAAGCCGATCATCTCGGTGGCGACCGTCACCTATGGCGATCCCGCCGACGAGCCGGCGCTGTCGGCGCCGATGTTCGCGCATGGCACGCCGATCTACCAGAGCCTGCGCTCCATGCCGCATGTGACGCTGCAGCATTCGACCGACGACGAATTCCGCTATGGCATCTCGCACTACTGGCGCCACGTCGCCTTCCGCGAGCTGCCGGACGAGCTGATCGACATCGCCATCGAATACAGCGACGCCTATCCGGGCCGGTCGCTCAATTCGAGCGCCTATATCGCGCATCAGGTGATGTGCCCGTTCGAGCTGATCGCCGGCAAGCTCACGCCGCGCGACCATGCGCAGGACTCCACCTCCGGCATCCACTCCCGCTGGGGCGGCAATATCGGCGCGGACTGGGAGTACAGCGACGAGCGGCCGGAGCTGGTGGCGTGGGTGAAGCGGTTCACCTCGGCGATCACGCCTTGGGAGAACGGCACCTATATCAACTTCACCTCCGAGCATCACGATTCCGCCGCGGCCCGTCAGGTCTATGGCGAGAAATACGACCGCCTCGCCGCCCTCAAGGCGAAATACGATCCCGACAATGTGTTCGCCCACGGGCTCGTCGCCCTCGAACGCGCGCCGGCCGGGTCGGACTGGGCAGGGAACTAGCCCCGATGCGCATCGGCGTGGACAGTACCAAGTTTCCCGGCGTCGCCACGCACGATGCGGTCTGGCTGCTGGACAGGGTTGCGGAGGAAGGGCTGGACGGCGTGTTCTTCCGCTCGGTGCTGGAGCTCAGCCCGACCCTCGACCACCGGCAGATGCAGGATGTCGCCGCTTATGGCCGGGAGAAGGGGCTGCGCATCGAGGCCGGCGTAGGCAAGGTCAATCCCTTCTCCACGCCCGAAGCGCCTTCCATCCGCGCGCTCGGCGGCGGCGATTATCGCCTTGCCATCGTCCGTATGATCGCGGCGGCGGCGAGCGCCGGCATCCACGAATTGTGGACCGCGCTCTGCAACTATCAGTTCGATCTGGCGCGCTGCGGCGTCTTCGCCTTCGACCGCTTCCGCACCGATGTCACATGGCAGGAGCAACTCGACGCAACGGTCGCCTTTCTCCGCTCGCTGGCCCCGGTGCTGCGCGACCACGGCTCGCATCTCAATGTCGAGACGCATGAGGAGATCACCAGTTTCGAGCTGGTGCGGATCGTGGAGGCGGTCGGGCCCGATGTGATCGGCATCACCTTCGACACCGCCAATGTGGTGGTGCGCGGCGAATCCCCCATCGCCGCCGCGCGCCGCGTATCGCCTTACCTGCGCGCCACCCATGTGCGCGACATCGCGCTGGTGGAGGCGCCGGACGGGCTGGCGCGCATGCTGCTTCCGGTGGGCGACGGCGTGCTCGACTGGCCGGCCTTGCTCGGCGCACTGCGCGGCGGCCTGCCGCCCGGCGTGGACCCGATGCTCTCCATCGAGGGGATCATCCGGGGCAGGGGCGAGATGGCGATCCCCTACGCGGACCCGCGCTGGCGCGAGGGCCATCCCGATCTCGTCGCCGCTGAGCTGGACGAGATCATCCGGCTTGCGGGCACATATGCCGAGCGCGTTGCGGCGGGGCAGGCGCTTGGCGCCGAGGCGCTTCGTGCGCCTGTCGGCCCCGACGAGCCGCTCGCCTTCATTCGACGCAGCCGGGCGGCGCTGCGGCAGGCTTTGTCCGCGCCCGCGTGACGGCGAATTTTCACACAGACATTGAAGGGAAGGGTGAGACACGATGAGCGAGAACCAGCGCAACAACTATCCGACGCTGTCACTCAGGGAACGCGATCGCCGCTGGGCGGCCGTGAGGGCCATGCTGGCAAGGCACGATCTCGACGGCGTGGTGGTATTCGGAAACGGGCGCGACGCCGCCGACTCCTACCTCACCAACGAGACGAAGCGGGCGATCGTCGTGCTGCCGATGACGGGCGAGCCGACGATGTTCATCGGCGACGTGCCGCTCGATCGCTACGATGTGCCGGGCCAGCGCTGGGAGCGCTGGGTGAACGACTGGTTCGCCGGCGACGGCGTCGCCAATGCGGCGGCGCATCTGAAGACGCTCGGGCTGGAGCGCGCCCGGCTGGGCGTCGTCGGCCTGACCAGCCGGATGGTCGGCGAATGGGCCGGTATCATTTCCTACAAGACCTGGACGCGCTTCCTCAGCCTCGTGCCGGACGTGCAGTGGACCGACGTGTCGGACCCTTATGAATCGATCGTCGTTATCAAGAGCGTCGAGGAGCGGCCGTTGTTGCGCAAGGCGGCGTCGCTCGGCGAAGATGCCTGCCGCGCCTTCGTCGAGGCGGCGCGGGCCGGCCGCAACGAGCACGAGATCGCCGCCGCGTCGTTCCATGCCATCATCGCCGGCGGCGGCTGGATGCGCTCGCCCTTCTTCCTCGAGCGTGCGGGTGCGGGCATGTTCGCCTGGCAGGTGCCCGAATGGTTCGCCATGGGCGGCGCGCCGCACATCATGAAGAAGGGCGACACGATCGCCGCCGAGATCTTCGCCTTCTATGGCGGCATCGAGAGCCAGCAGCAGATCGACGTATCCATCGGCGAGCCGAGCGCGCTGCGCCGCGAGCTGGAGGCGGTGTGCATCGCCTCCTATGATGCCGGGCTGGCGGCGCTGCGCCCCGGCATGCGCTTTTCCGAGCTCGCCGATATCATGGAGGAGCCGCTGCGCGCGTCGCGCACCTGGAACACCGGCCCGATGGTCCAGACGGTCGCGCCCATCTACAACAGCGGCACGCGGCTTTATCCCGAGGTCGATCCGGCGCTGTCGGTGCTGCCGAAGCTGCCGCATGGCGTGCCGATCGACGGCGACTTCGTCATCGAGGAAGGCCATGCCTTCGCCTTCGAGCCCAACGCGCTGCGCGACGGGCAGCGTGTGTGCATCGGCGGCACGGTGCTCGTCGGCGAGAACGGGAACGAGGAGCTCAATTCGATTCCGCTGCGCCTCAACGTCGTCTAGCCCCTGCGCGCCGCAGCCACTTAACGCCACGCGACGCCATCGTTACGCTGAAAGTGTCACACGCGATCCCGCCGGGGATCGCGTGTTGAAATCCTCGCGGCCTGATCTCAAGGTAGGCTGCGGCCGCTCCGAGCGGGTCGCCGCTCGGCCGAGGCTTCGCCCGCCGGGGGTTTCATGTCGGCTTTGGGAGGAGCGACGCATGAGCATTCTGAGCATGAAAACATCGCGCGGCGGAAAAGTCCGCGCTGTGGCCTGCGCGTTTGCGCTGGGCGTCTCCGCCACTGCGGCCATGGCCGGCAAGGCGGACAACAGCCTGATCATCGGTGCGCCGATCGATTTCAGCCAGCCCGACGCGGCCTACGGGGCGCTCGGCACCGACATGCAATTCCTCTACACGATGCACGACCGCCTGATCGGCTTCGATCCGAAGGATATGAGCCTCGTGCCGATGCTCGCCACGGAGTGGTCGTGGTCGGACGACAAGCGGACGCTGACGCTGAAGCTGCGGGACGGGGTCAAGTTCCACGACGGCACGGCGTTCGACGCGGAAGCCGTCAGGACCAGCCTGCAATATTTCAAGGACGTGAAGGTCAACCGCGACATCAACGACGTGACCGAGATCAAAGTCGTCGATCCGCTGACCGTCGCCATCACCACCGAGAAGCCGAATGCGTCGCTGCTCGGCAACCTGGCCGAGCGCGCCGGGATGATCATCTCGCCGAAGTCGATCGCCGACAACAAGCCGGGCGAGCTCGGCTTCAACACGGCCGGCACCGGCCCGTTCCGCATCGCCGCGCATGAGCCTGGCAGTTTCGTGCGCTTCGAGCGCTTCCCGGACTATTGGGACAAGGAATCCAAGTTCGTCGACAAGATCGAATATCGCATCATCAAGAACTCGACCTCGATCATCACCGCGCTGATGTCGGGGCAGCTCGACTATGCCTCGCCGCTCGACCCGATCAACATGGCGGCGCTGAAGCGCAATCCCAAGCTGCGCATCGAGGTCGAGCCGACGCTCGCCTTCGGCCTGATCAACGTCAATACCGGCCTCAAGCCCACCGACGACAAGCGCGTGCGGCAGGCGATGATGTATGCGATGGACCGCGATGCGCTCGCCCGCGCCGTCTACGGCGAGAATGTCGAGACGGGTGCGGCGCTCCAGCCCGTTCCGGAAGGCTACTGGCCATATACGGAGAGCCTGAAGGGCGCCTATCCCTACGATATCGACAAGGCAAAGAAGCTGCTGGCGGAAGCCGGCTTCGCCGACGGCGTCAAGGCGTCGTTCTGCATCAATGCCAGCTACGGCATGCCCGCGCCGGCGATCAAGATCTCGGACATCCTGCGCGAGCAGATGAAGCCGGCCGGCATCGAGTTCGACCTGATCTCGGCCGCGTCCAACTCCGTCTGCGCGCAGCGCTTCAATGTCGATGCGACGCTGAACCTGTTCCTGGCGAGCTGGTCGGGCCGCGTCGATCCGGTCATCACCTATGCGCTGATGGTCGGCTCCAATTCGTTCTACAACGCGTCGAAGACGAAGTACCAGAACGCCGACGAGATCATCGGGGAGTTGCAGCAGACCTTCGAGAAGGAGGCGCAGAAGCCGCTTTTCGACAAGCTCAACGCGATCTGGATCGAGGAACTGCCGATGTTCCCGCTCTACTATTTCTCCAACGTCGTGGCCTACAATGCCGAGCTGAAGGGCGGCGAGCCGAACCTGCTCGGTCGGCCCTATGTGAGGACGCTGCACTACGACAAGTGACGCGGGGCGAAGGGCCTGAAAGGGCCCGTCACCCCATGCGGCGCACGCGCTCCGGCGTGAGCAGGGAAGGGTTGCTGGCGCCCATCAGCGCCAGCGCGTCGTCGAGCTCGCTCTTCAGCAGATGAAGGGCGCGGTCGACCCCGGCCTCGCCGCCGATGGCGAGGCCGTAAAGCGTCGCGCGGCCGAGCTGCACCGCCTGCGCGCCGAGCGCCAGCGCCTTGAGCACGTCGGTGCCGCTGCGAAAGCCGGAATCGATGAGGATGGCGAGCTTGCCGCCGGCCTCCGACACGAAGTCGGGCAGCACGTCCATCGTGCCGACCGAACCGTCGAGCTGCCGCCCGCCATGGTTCGACACGACGATGCCGTCGATCCCGGCCGCGATCGCCGCGCCGACCTGCGCCGGATCCGTGAGGCCCTTGACCACCAGCGGCCCTTGCCACTGGTCGCGCAGCCACCTGACGCCGTCCCAGTCGAGCGCCGCGTCGAAACGGTTGCGCAGCGATTCCCCGCGCGTGTTGAAACGGACCGTGGGACTGCCGGCCGGCGGATATTTCAGTGCCGGTACCGGCACGCCCGCGCGTGCCATCCTGAGCGCCCATCCCGGTTTCGACGCCACCTGCATCGCCTTTCCAGCCGACCATTTCAGCGGCATGGAGAAGCGATGGCGTGAATCGCGCGGGCGCGAGCCCGGGACCGCGCCGTCCACGGTCAGCTGCACCAGCTCGAAGCCGGCCGCCCCGATGCGCGCGAGCCAGGCTTTCGTCACCTCCCGGTCGGGCGGCATGTAGAGCTGGAACCACTTGCGGCCGTCGCCGGCCTCGGCGACTTCCTCCGGCGAAAGCGCCGAGCCGTTGCTCATCACGAAGGGGATGCCGGCCCTGGCGGCGGCCCGTGCGAGGCAGGCTTCGCCCTTCGGCCAGAAGCCCGAGGCAAGCCCCGTCGGCCCGATGACGAGCGGCATGGCGGCCGCCTTGCCGAACAGGTCCACCGCGAGCGAGCGCCTGCTGACGTCGAAGGGCGCGGCCGGCACCAGCTTGACCCGCGCGATCGCGGCACGGTTCTCCGCCACGGTCTCCTCGGCGCCCGCCCCGCCCTCCAGCGTGTCGAACACCATGCGCGGCAGCACGCGCTCGGCCATGTCGCGCAGGTCGGAAATGGTGTGGCAGCGCGCCAGCCTGCGTTCGGAAATCCACGTCACCTTGCCGTCCCCTCCCGCGACAGGCCGCAAGCCGCCGGTCACGTCGCGTCACCCCACCGCGTCGCTCACAAACCATTCGCAGTCAACCTGCCGGTTGTGAGGCTACGCGAAGATGGCTATCGTTTTCTTGTTCAGGCAGGCGGACCACAGTTGGGCAGGAATGCCGGGACAGGCGAAAAGCGCGGCATAAGCGCCTCGCATGGGAAGCTTCGGGAAGGGGGAGGCATGCTCGAAGTCGAACGCGTTGCCGTGACCTATGACAAGGGCGGCCGCTCGGTGCCGCTGACCGGGCCCGTCAGCTTTTCCATCGGGGAGGGCGAGATCTTCGGGCTCGTCGGCGAGAGCGGCAGCGGCAAGTCCATGACCGCGCTGGCGCTGATGCGCCTCCTGCCGCGCCATGCACAGTTGAGTGGCAGGACCGTTCTCGACGGCACCGACCTTGCGGCACTGCCGGAGCGCAGCATGCGGGCGCTGCGCGGCAGCCGCATATCCATGATCTTCCAGGAGCCGGTCACCGCGCTCAATCCCGTCTTCAAGCTGGAGGCGCAGCTCGTCGCGGCGATCCGCGCCCATGGCGGCGCCTCGCGGGCCGATGCGCGCAAGCGCGCCGTCGAACTGCTGCGGATGGTCGGAATCCCCGATCCCGAGACACGGCTTTCCTATTATCCGCACCAGCTTTCCGGCGGCATGTGCCAGCGCGTCATGATCGCCATGGCGCTCGCCGCCGGCGCGCGCTTCCTGATCGCCGACGAGCCGACGACCGCGCTCGACGTGACGATCCAGGAGCAGATATTGCAACTGATCGAAAGGCTGTCGCGCGAGACCGGCCTGTCCGTCCTCTTCATCAGCCACGATCTCGGTGTCGTAGCGCGGCTCTGCGACCGCGTGGCGGTCATGTATGCCGGCGAGATCGTGGAGACGGGCGAAGCCGATGCGCTGCTGCGCGCGCCGCTCCATCCCTACACGAAAGGGCTGCTGCGCTGCGCGCCCGACCTTTCGGAGATCGGCGTGGTGCAGCGCGGCATTCCCGGCACCCCGCCGCCCGCCGGCGCCTGGCCATCCGGCTGCCGCTTCCGCGAGCGCTGCGCCTTCGCGCTTCCTCCCTGTTCCGAACCGCAGGCCCTTGCCGATCATGGCGGCGATCACCTCGTGCGCTGCTGGCGGGCCGGCGAATTGTCGGGGCAGGTCCACTGATGCAGCCGCCGCTTCTCGATATTGCCGGCCTTGATGTCGTCTACTCAACCGCGCGCGGGCCGCTGCGCGCCGTGGCCGACGTGACGCTTGCCGTGCGCGAGGCCACGACGCTCTGCCTGATCGGCGAGTCCGGTTCGGGGAAATCCTCCATCGCCCGCGCCGTCTGCGGGCTCAACCCGGTGAGCGGCGGTGCGATCCGCATGGCGGGCGCGGACCTTGGCGCGCAGCGCGGGCACCGCGCCGTGGCGGCGGGCGCGGCCGGCATCCAGATCGTTTTCCAGGACCCGCTGAGCGGGCTCGACCCGCGCTGGCCGGTCTGGCGCAGCATCGCGGAGCCACGGCTGGCGCGCTTCAAGGCGAGCGCGGCGGAGCATCGCCGCGTGGCCGAGGGACTGATGGAGCGCGTCGGCCTTTCCGTCGCCTATGCCGGGCGGCGGCCGCACCAGCTTTCCGGCGGCCAGCGCCAGCGCGTCACCATCGCGCGTGCGCTCGCGGCCGAGCCGAAGCTCGTCATCCTCGACGAGGCGGTGTCGGCGCTCGACCTGTCGGTGCGCAACGAGATCCTCTTTCTGCTCGATGAGCTGAAGCGCGAGCGCTCGCTGACCTACCTCTTCATCTCGCACGACATGGGCGCGGTGGCGCAGATGGCGACCGACGTGGCCGTGCTCTATCTCGGCAGCCTGATGGAAGTGGGCAGCGCGCAGGCGGTGATCTCGCGCCCCGCGCATCCCTATACGCGCGCGCTGCTCGCCGCGGTGCCGACGATCGATGGCGCCAGCCGCGACGTGCGCCGCGCCATCGGCGACGTCGACGATCCCATGCACCCGCCGGCCGGATGCCGGTTCCATCGCCGCTGTCCCTACACGATCGACCGCTGCCGCACGGAGGTGCCGGCGCAGCGGCCGTTCGATGGACGCAATGTCGCCTGCCATCGCGCCGAGGAGGTCGCCGAGATGGCCCACTGAACGATAAAGGCCTCTTGAGGAGGAGGCCTTCACAAGGGAGGAAGAAATGACGTTTCATCATCGGACCGGATCGCTGCGCGGTCTGTCACTCGCATTGGCAATGGGCGCCGCTGCCCTCGCACTCCACCCCGCGACGGCGCAGGCAGGGCAGGCTGACAATTCGCTGGTCGTGGCGCTCGGTACCGACCTCGTCATGGCCGACCCGGCCAATGGCGCGCTGGGCACCGATATCCCGGTTCTCTACACGCTCTACGACCGGCTGCTCGACTTCGCCCCAGAGGACCTGTCGCTCAAGCCCATGCTGGCGACGGAATGGAGCTGGTCGGACGACCGCAAGACCCTGACGCTGAAGCTGCGCCAGGGCGTCAAGTTCCACGACGGCACCGATTTCAACGCCGAAGCCGTCAAGCACAGCCTCGAATTCTTCAAGGAGAGCGGCGTCAACCGCGACATCAACGGCGTCACCAAAATCGAGGTGGTCGACCCCTTCACTATCGCGCTGACCAGCGAAACGCCGAACTCGTCGCTGCCCGGCCTGCTCGCCGAGCGCGCCGGCATGATCATCTCGCCGGCGGCGATCGAAAAATGGGGCAAGGAGAAGCTGACCCAGAACCCGGTTGGCACCGGTCCGTTCAAGATGCGTAACCATGAGGTCGGCAGCGCGGTCTTCGTAGAGCGCTTCGCGGACTATTGGGACAAGGACAAGCAGACCGTGGACCTGATCGAGTTCCGCGTCATCAAGAACCCGGCCTCGGCCGTGTCGGCGATGATGACCGGCCAGATCGACTATCTGCCGTCCATCGACCCGATCAACATGCCGGCCCTGTCGCGCAACCCCGCCATCCGCGTGGCGCAGGAGCCGACCATCGGCTACGGCGTGGTGCAGTTCAATGCGGCCCTGGCGCCGGTCGACAAGGCCGAGGTCCGGCGCGCCATATCCATGTCGATCGATCGCGAGGAGATCGCGGCGGCCGTCTACGGCGGCAATGTCCAGACCAAGGGCGCGGTCCTGCCGGTGCCGCCGAGCTACTGGCCCTCGACGCCGGGCCTCGACACGCTCGCCTACAACCCCGACGGCGCGAAGAAGCTTCTTGCCGAGGCCGGCTATCCGAACGGCATCAGCTTCAAGATGTGCCTCAACGCCAATGCCGGCATGCCGCAGCCGGCGGTCAAGGTCGCCGACATCATGCGCGAGCAGATGAAGCCGGCCGGCATCACGCTGGAAACCGAGGAGGTCGCCGCCAACTCCGCCTGCGTGGAGACCTTCGTGCGCCAGAAGAAGCTCCCGGCCTTTCTCGTGACCTGGTCGGGCCGCCCCGACCCGGCCATCACCTACGCGCAGATACTGGCGACCGACTCCTTCTACAATGTCGGCGGGAAGCCGTGGGGAAATCGCGCCGACGAGCTCGTCAGGCAGCTTCAGGCGACCGAGGATCGTGACGCACAGGACAAGATCTACGACGAGCTCAACAAGGTCTTCGTCGATGAAGTGCCGATGATGCCGCTCTACTTCTTCGTCAACGTCGTCGCCTACAATGCGAAGCTGACGGGCGAGGAGCCCAACCTGCTCGGCCGGCCCTACGTCCGCAACCTGCATTGGAAGAAATAGCCTGACCCGCCGGGGCGTCCGCGCCCCGGCGCCTTTCTTGGGAAGACCATGCAGCGCGCGATCCTCAACCGCCTCCTGACCATCCTGCCGACGGCGATCATCGGCAGCCTGATCATTTTCGGCATCGTCCATCTCACGCCGGGCGGTCCGGCGGTGGCGATGCTGGGCACCGAGGTCGATCCCGAGGTGATCGCGCGCGTCACCCGCGAAATGGGGCTCGACCGGCCGCTCTACGTCCAGTTCTGGACCTGGGTCGTCCATCTCGCCCATGGCGATCTCGGCACCTCGCTGCTCAGCCGCGAGCCGGTCCATGTGCTCATGCTGGCGCGCCTGCCGGTCACCGCGACATTGGCCTTCGAGGCGCTGCTCGTCTCGCTGGTCATCGGCGTGCCGCTCGGCATCTACGCCGCGATCAAGCGCGGCACGCGCACCGACACGGCGGTGAAGACCGTTTCAGGCCTCGCCCACGCCTTTCCCGAATTCTGGATCGGCATGCTGGCGATGGGCTTCTTCGCGCTCTACCTCTACTGGCTGCCGGCGACCGGCTTCCAGCCGATGCGCGCCGGCCTTTCGGCGCATCTGCGCTCCGTGGCGCTGCCGGTCGGCACGCTCGCCATCGGGCCGACGGCCATCATCGTGCGCTTCACGCGCAGCGCCATGGTCGAGGCGCTGTCGGGCAATTATGTCCGCACCGCCTGGTCCCTCGGCATCGCGCCTTCGCGCATCTACTGGCGCTTCGCGCTCAAGAACGCGCTGATCCCGATCGTCACCGTGATCGGCCTCGTGGCAGGCAACCTGATCGGCGGCGCGGTGCTGGTGGAGCGCGTCTTCGCCATTCCGGGCCTCGGAGACCTTTTGGCCGAGGCCGTGCTCCAGAAGGACTTTCCGGTGGTGCAGGGCGCGACCGCCGTGCTGATGGCCGTCGTCATCGTCATCAATCTCGCGGTGGACATCGCCTGCGCCGCGCTCGACCCGCGCACGAGGATCCAATGACGGTGCAGGAAACCCGAGCCGAGCCGCAGGCTCATATCCTGTCGCGGCTGTGGCAGCACCCGTCCTACGGGCTGGCGGTGCTGTTTCTCGTCCTGCTGGTGCTCGTCGCCATCTTCGCGCCGGTGCTGGCACCCTACGATCCCATCGCGCAGAACCTGCGCAACCCGGTTGCGCCGTTCTCGGCCACCAACCTGCTCGGCACCGACGACCTCGGCCGCGACGTGCTTTCGCGCCTGATCTGGGGCGCGCGCCCGACCATCGTCGGCTCGCTCATCGCCATCGCCACGGCCTGCCTGCTCGGCCTGCCATGGGGCCTCGTGGCCGGCTATGCCGGCGGCATTGTCGATCTGGCGCTGATGCGCGTCGCCGATGCGGTGCTCGTCTTTCCGGGCATCGTGCTGGCGCTGGCGCTGGTGTCGGCCTTCGGCCCCAGCCTGCTCAACACGATGATCGCCGTCGGCATCGTCTTCTCGCCGGTGCTGGCGCGCGTGGTCCGCGCCGGCGTGCTGACCGTGCAATACAAGGACTATGTCAGCATCACGCGCATGTTCGGCCTGTCGGCATGGCACCGCATCGTCCACCATCTGCTGCCCAACGTGCTGCCGCCGACGGTGGTGCAGCTCACCTTCCTCGCCGGCTTCTCGGTGCTGGCGCAGACGGGGCTGAACTTTCTCGGCCTCGGCGTGCCGAGCCCCAATCCGAGCTGGGGCAGCTCGGTGGCCGAAACCTTCCGCTATATCGTCATCGACCCGTTCGCGCCTTTCGTGCCGGGTCTTTTCATTGTCGTCACCGTCATTGCCATGTATCGCATCGGCGACGAATTGCGTGACATGCTTGACGTGGATCAGTGATGCAGACAGTCCGCCTCGGCCGTACCGGCCTCGATGTATCCGTGGCCGGCCTCGGCGCCGGCGGGCACAGCCGGCTCGGCCAGATGCAGGGCAGGGACCGCCGCCATTCGGTCGACCTGGTGCGCCGCGCGCTCGATTCCGGCGTGACGCTGGTCGATACGGCCGCGGCTTACGACACCGAGGAGATCGTCGGCGAGGCGATCCGCGGCCGTGACGGCATCGTGGTGTCGACGAAGGTCTGGCTCACCCATGGCGGGCTGGGCGACACGACCGGCTTCATCAGCGCCGTCGAGTTCGACCGGCGGCTGGACGAGAGCCTGACGCGGCTCGGCGTCGATTGCATCGACATCCTCCATCTCCACGGCGTCGCGCCGCAGCAATACGACCATTGCGTCGATGTCTTCCTGCCGCGGCTGGAGGCGGCGCGGCAGAAGGGCAAGATCCGCTTCACCGGCCTGACCGAACGTTTCGCGACCGACACCGACCATGTGATGATGCGGCGCGCGATGGAAGACGACTGCTGGGACGTGCTCATGCTGGGGCTGAACTTCGTCAACCAGTCTGCCGTGCGCACCCTGTTGCCGCAGGCGATGGAGAAGGATCTCGGCACGCTGTGCATGTTCGCCGTGCGTGGCCCGCTGGCGCGCAAGGAGACGGCGATCGCGCTCGTGCGTCGTCTGGTGGAGGCCGGCGAGGTGGCCGAGCGCTGGCTGGCAGAGGACGACCCATTGGCTTTCCTGACCGCGCCGGGCGTCGCCGCGACGCTGAGCGAGGCGGCCTATCGCTATTGCCGCCACGTGCCGGGCATGGACGTCGTCGTGACCGGCACCGGCAATCCGCACCATCTGGACGAGAACCTTGCGGCGATCTGCGGCCCGCGCCTTCCCGACGACGTGCTGGCGCGCCTCGCCGACATGTTCGGCCGCGTGGACGGCGCATCGGGCGAGATGTGACCCATCACACCATGGACACCATCACCTTGCACTGATCGTTGCGGCGCTTCAGCCCTTCGAAGGCGGTGGGCAATTCGTCCAGCGTGATGCGTCGGGTGACCATCTGCGCGATCGTGTCGCCATCCTGGAGAAGCGCGAGCGCCGCCATGCGGAACTCCGGCAGCGTGAAGAAGCCCGCCATCTGGATGCGCGCTTCCTTGCGCATTGCGCCCAGCGTGTCGAGCCTGTCCGGCTCGGAGGTCAGCCCGAGCCCGATCACCGCCCCGCCGCGGCGGATCATGCCGATGCCCTTGTCGATGAGGCCGGCCTTGCCGGCGCATTCGAAGACGATGTCGGCCGGTCCGCCGAGCGCATCCGCGACACCCTCCGGCGTCGCGTCGCCGGGCGCGACGAAGGCATCCGCGCCGAGGCGCATGGCAACCTCCGCCTTACGCATCGACGATGCGGTGACGGCGATCCGCAAGGCGCCGAAGCGCCGCGCCCAGTAGGCGGTCACCATGCCGATCGGCCCGGCGCCGATGACGAGCACCCGCGCGCCGGGCTCCATTCCCGATTTCGCCAGCCCGTGCAGGCCGACAGAAAGCGGCTCGACCATCGCCCCGCGCTCGGTCGATAGCCCGTCGGGCAGCTTCACGCATTGCGCCGCCGGCATGACGGCGAGGTCGGCATAGCCGCCGGCGGTCAGCCGCTTGTCGGGACAATCCGCCGGCCGGCCCTCGAGGCAGGCGGCGCAGCGACCGCAACTGGCGATCGGCGCCACCGCGACACGGTCGCCGACCGCGAAGCCGGATACGCCAGCGCCGATGGCCATGACCTCGCCGCTATATTCATGCCCGAGCACGGCGCCCGGCTTCGCGCCGAATTGCGGCTCGGTCGCCTGGTGGATGTCGCTGCCGCATATGCCGCAATGATGCACGCGCAGGGCGAGGGCCCCCGCAGGTGGCGCATCGTCGCCGATGCGGTCCATCCTGAGCGGACTTTCGTGGTCGACAAATCGCACCGCACGCATTCGCATCTCCTCCCACGGCCACGCCTTCGGCCATGACTATGCAAATGCGCGGTGCATTGCGCAACGCCGTTGCTCACGCCTCCCGCTTTGCCTTTGCCGTCTGCATCTCGCGTCCGCACAGCTTGCAGGCGAAAGCCGACGAGGACCGCTGCTCGAGCACCGGGACACAGGCGTCGAGGTCGTGCGTCGCCAGATGGGCGTAGCGCATCGTCATCTGCAGCGTCTGGTGGCCGAGCCAGGTCTGCACGCGGCGCAGGTCGACGCCGCCGCGGACCAGCCGCGACGCGCAGGTATGGCGCAGCACATGCGGCACCACATCCGCATCCTTGCCAAGCCCGACTTCGGCCTTGGCCTCGTTCCAGGCAAGGCGGAACTTGGATTGCTTGACGCCGTGGAAAGGGCCCGCCCGAACATTGGACTGGCTCTGCACCGCTTTCAGCGCCCGGCGTGTCAGCGGAACCGTCCTGCTGCGGCCGGACTTGGTGAGCCAGAAGGTGGCGCGTCCGGCCTCGATGTCATTCCACCGCAGGCCGATGGCCTCGCCGAGCCGTGCGCCGGTATCGACGAGAAAGACGGCGAGATCCGCATAGAGGGACGATCGTACCCTGATCGCGGTGAAGAGCCGGTCCTCCTCGTCATGATCGAGGAACCTGATGCGTCCGGCGCGCTCCTTCAGGCGACGGATCTCCGGCATGCCGCTGAGATCTCCCATCCTGACTGCCTTTCTCAGCAGCTTGCTGAGGGCCGAAAGCTTCCTGTTGATGGTCGCATTGCTGTTGCCACGGCTCCGCAACTCGCCGACGATGCCGTCGAGCATGTCCTGCGGAAAGCTCTTCAAGCGCCGGGCGTGGAGGATCGCATCGATCTCGCGGATGAAGCTCCCGACGCAATATTTATGAAAGCCGTTTTCCCACAGCAGGTCGTTGTAGCGACGATGGAGCTCACCGAGCGTGCAGCCTCCGGCCCTACGCGGCCGCGCGCCTGGTTCATCCCGATCTTTTTGCTGCTGTGGTGGTAAAGTGTCTTGTCGTTCCGTTGCTAGGTGCAAGTCTCCGTCCCCATTCCCCGCCCCTACGGGTGGAACAAGGAAGGCGTAAAACTGAAACACCATCAAGTCCCTTGCCGGGCGCAGGCAAAATTCTGGTTCGCATCTGTTCTGCCCCCTGCAAGTTGAATGGCCCCGGCGGTCGCCCGCCGGGGCCGGTAGTCGGAGAACCGATTAGAACGAGCGGTCCAGACGGACGACGCCGCCCCAGACCGAGGTGTTGTTGTAGTTGTTGCGGTAGCTGATCTCCGGACGGATGCGGAGACCCGTGGCCGGGGTCAGGTCGACACCGGCGGCAACGGTCCAGCGAGCTGCAGCCGTACCGACGTTGAACACGGTCTGGTTGAACCACTGAACGGTCAGGTTCGCCTTGGCCTTCGGATTGAAGGCGTAGTCGACACCGCCGAGCAGCGACCAGCGTGCACCACCCGTACCGGCGACCGAGCCGAGCGAGTAGTTCTGGGCATTCAGGTCCGGACGGCTGTTGTACAGACCGGTCAGGCGAGCGGTGAACGCACCGAAAGCATGCTGCACGCCAAGCTTGGCGCTCCAGGCGTCGCCACCGGCCACGCCGCCGCGGCTGTCGTAAGCGACCGCACCACGCAGGAAGCCACCCTGCCAGCCGTAGCCGAGACCGGCTTCGACGTCGGTGTTCCAGGTGTTGGACCGCTCATTGTCGACCAGGGCGATGAAGCCCGAGATGCCCTGGCCGGGAGCGATATTGCCGCCGGCGGTGCCCGAAGGCTGGCCGCTGTTGAAGTAGTAGGCGATGGAATTGGCCGTGCGGCGGCCGTATGCGCCATCGGCGATGTTGCCGCCGGGAGCGACGTAGACGCCGTAGGGCGACCAGTTGCGACCGATGCGGAGGAAGTTGCGGTCACCGATGTCGATGAAGGCGTGACGCAGCGTGGTGCCGGTAACAGCAGCACCGGCATTGCCGGGATTTACCGCCAGAGGACCGCTGGTCCAGTCGAACTCGACCTCGGCGAACGAGCGGATCGTGCCCCAGTCGCTCGACGAGCGAACGTCGAAGTTCGGCGCGAAGCGAGCCAGCGTGTTGTAGTTGTTGCCGCCGGCATTGAAGCCCATGTTCAGCTGGAAGCGGACGTATCCGCCGATGCGCATGCAGGTCTCGGTACCCGGGATGTAGAAGAAGCCGGCGCCGTAAACGTCGCAGATGCGAACGTATTCCATGGGC
>Ga0182742_1000279_pt1 | contig 90757 bp, 89 predicted proteins | sample eDN5th37CBELigMG_FD_128880 | JGI IMG/M metagenome (GOLD analysis project Ga0182742, IMG submission 128880) | Enriched Miracle-Growth compost microbial communities from Emeryville, California, USA - eDNA 5th pass 37_C BE-Lig MG (version 2)... ...
GCACGCGCCGGGCCGGACCGTTGAGATCGCGCGAGCGGGGCCAGACGACGTAGAAGGCGCCGTCCGTCTTCAGCACATGGTCGCCGACGGTGGCGAGGGCGCCGGAGCGTACCTGTCGCTCGACGAGGTGCTGCCAGCCGAGCGCCACGCCTTCGCCGGCCAGCACCGCCTGGATCACCAGCACATAATCGTTAATGGAAAGGCGGCGGGCCTGGGCGGGATAGCGCACGCCGGCGCTGGCGAACCATTCCGGCCAGTCGCAGGCCGCCCGCACCGGCTCCTCCAGATGGATGAGGGGCAGGCGCAAAAGCTCCGCCGGCGTTTTCGGATGGCCGTGGCTCTCCAGGAAGGCGGGGCTCGCGACGGCGGTGATCACCTCAGGCGCAAGCAGCGCGGCATGGTAACGCGGCCATTTCACCGGATCGCCGCCGCGCACGGCAAGCGGGATCGGCTCGTCGTCGAGGTCGAGATCGCGCACGCTGGTCTGGATCCTGAGGTCGATATCCGGCAGGTCGGCGCGCAGCCTGGCAAGCCGGGGCAGCATCCACATGGAGGCGAAGGCGGTGGAGGCGGCAAGCGTCACATTGGCCTCGCGCCCCTTGGCGCGGATGTCTTCTGCCGACTTCTGGATGCGGGAAAGACCGAGCGTCACCTCGCTGTGGAACCGCTCGCCCGCATCCGTCAGTTCCACCGCGCGATGGACGCGGTGAAAGAGCGCGACGCCGAGCTGTTCCTCCAGGTTGCGCACCGCATAGGAAACGGCCGCCTGCGTCATGCCCAGCTCGTTCGCGGCGCGGGTGAAATTCTGGTGCCGCCCTGCGGCCTCGAAGATGATGAGGCTGGAGGCGGAAGGAAGCAGGCGGCGCAGGGTTTCCATAAATCGAGCTTATAGTGTCGGTAAGTTTTTTCCAGCGTCACAATGGGCTTTTTCCCGCCTAGCCTTCGTTCCAATTATGGAGGCGGCAATGGGCGAGGCAGCAGCGACCGAAGCACCGGCACGGCGGGCAAGGGGCACGCGCCCGGCGCGGCGCGAGGGGGCGGCCAAACCCCTGGGCGTTCCCTATATCCGGCGCGGCATCCCGACCTATGACATCCTGTCGGAGGAGAACCTTCTGAAGATCGAGCGGGCGGCCGACCGCATCCTCGCCGAGGTCGGAATCGAGTTCCGCGACGATCCCGCCGTCCTCGATCACTGGAAACGCGCCGGTGCGAAGGTCGAGGGCGTGCGCGTGCGCTTCGAGCCCGGCATGCTGCGCGAGATCGTCTCGTCCGCTCCCGCCGAATTCACGCAATATGCCCGCAATCCGGCGAACAATGTCGAGATCGGCGGCCGGAACGTCGTCTTCTCACCCGCCTATGGCTCGCCCTTCGTCATGGATCTCGACAAAGGCCGGCGCTACGGCACGCTGGAGGATTTCCGGAACTTCATCAAGCTCGGCCAGTCGAGCCCCTGGCTGCACCATTCCGGCGGCACGATCTGCGAACCCGTCGACATTCCGGTGAACAAGCGCCACCTCGACATGGTCTACAGCCACATAAAATATTCGGACCGCGCCTTCATGGGCTCGATCACCGCCGAGGAGCGGGCGGAAGATTCCATCGACATGGCGCGCATCCTGTTCGGTGCCGGTTTCGTCGATGAGAACTGCGTCATCCTCGGCAATGTCAACGTCAATTCGCCGCTCGTCTGGGACGGCACGATGACGCGCTCGCTGCGCGCCTATGCCCGCGCCAACCAGGCCGCCGTCATCGTGCCCTTCATCCTCGGCGGCGCCATGGGGCCGGTCACCAATGCCGGGGCCATCGCGCAATCCTATGCCGAGACGCTCGCCGGCTGCGCCCTGACCCAGCTCGAAAGAAAGGGCGCGCCGGTGATCTTCGGCAATTTCCTCTCATCCATGTCGCTGCGCTCCGGTTCGCCGACCTTCGGCACGCCGGAGCCCGCCATCGGTTCGATGGTCGTCGGCCAGCTTGCGCGCCGCCTTGGCCTACCCCTGCGCTGCGCCGGCAACTTCTCCAATTCGAAACTGCCGGATGGGCAGGCCATGCAGGAAGGGCTGATGTCCATGCTGTCGGCGGTTCATTGCGGGGCCAATTTCATCCTGCATTCGGCCGGCTTTCTGGATGGTCTGCTCTCCATGTCCTATGAAAAATTCGTCATGGACGCGGATCTGTGCGGCGCGCTGCATTCCTATCTCGCCGGCGTCGCCGTCGACGACAACACGCTTGCCATGGACGCCTTCCTGGAGGTTGGCCCCGGCAGCCATTTTCTCGGTTGCGGTCACACGATGCGCAACTTTCAGACCGCCTTCTGGGACTCTGCGCTTTCCGACAACGAACCCTTCGAGAAATGGAGCGAGGAGGGCGGCGCGACGGATATGGCAATGCGCGCCAATCGCCAATGGAAGAAGACGCTCGCCGAATACGAGCCGCCGCCGTTGGACGCGGCGATAGATGAGGCGCTTTGCGACTTCATGGATCGCCGGAAGAGCGCCATGGCGGACGCCTGGTATTGAAATGATCCCGTCGCCGCCTCGTCCTTGAGTGCGCGCCGTCGCGCACGCAAAGAAAAACCCGGTGGCGTCAGGGGAACGCCACCGGGCTGGAGGTCAAAAAGCGAGCTGATTACTCGGCCGGCGGGGTGGCCGGAGCAGCGCCCGTCGTCGACGAGGTCATCGAATTGTCGACCGGGGTATTGGCCTGACGTTCAGCGACCTGCTGCGACTTGGTCTTGAATTCCGGCGCAGCCTGCAGGCTTTCCGCCGTTTCGCTGGTGGTCAGCTTGACGTCGTCGGAATCCGGCGTCTGCGTGATCGAGATCGTCTGGAACGGCACGGCAACAGACTTCTCGCCGATGCCGAGGAACCCGCCGACGCCGACAACGGCTGCGGTGATACCGCCGTCCTTCTCCATGATCAGGTCGGAGATCTTGCCGATGCTTTCATCGGCGCTGTTGTAGACGGTCTGGCCGATATAGGTGTTGGCGCTGATCTGCTCGTCCGACTGGGCGGTCAGGTAATCGCCACCGGCAGCCGGAGCCTGGGCCGTGTCCTCGGTGGGCGTTGTGGCCGGAGTTTCGGCCGTATCCTGGTTTTCAGTGCCCGTAGCCGGGGTCTGAGCGGTATCCTCGCTCGGGGTTGCTCCCGGGGTCTGCGCCGTGTCGGCCGGGGTCGTACCCGTCGCATCGTCAGCGGCCATGCCCGGCTGTTCCATGGTCTGCGGCTGGCTTTCGGCCGGCTGACTGGTATCCTGCGCATATGCTGCCGGAGCAAGAGCCGCGCCCAGGAAGAGTGCACCAGCGGCAACGGAAGTGAGAAGTTTCTTGGTCATGTTGAACCTGCCTTTCGTTTCGTTGGCATCAAGGCGCGGCGGATTTAAAATGCCCATCCGCACCGGCTGATGCACACACAACGACGGCATCCGATTTTGGTTCCGATGAAAATTGCCTTCTTTTTAGCCTGTCCATGCATTTTTACATGGGATTGCGGCGACAAGCCGACGCCCCGTTTCGCCGCTAAAGCGAGAATTTCGGCTCGAAGCGTCCCTTTACGGCCATGCCGAGTTCGAATGTCTCGCCGGCATGCGGATCGGCAAGTCGTCCCGCCGAATCCATGTCCTGCCAGGCGGAAGTCACCAGCAGCCGGTCGGCCTTCTCGCCGATGAAGGCCGGGCAGCTCGCCTGCGACGCGGGCACCAGATGGCGCGCGATCCACGTGCCGTCCGGCCGGTAGACGTCGATGCCGTTGCCGCCCCAGCGGGCGTTCCAGATGAGCCCGTCCGCATCGCAGACCGAGCCGTCCATGCCGCCCCGCATGTCCGAACCGTCGCACAACACTTGCGGCTCGCCGACAGGAAGGCCGGTTTTCGCATCGAGCGCGACCCGCATCAGATGGTTGACATCCGTGTCGGTGAAATAACCGATGCTGCCATCCGGCGAAAAGCAGATGCTGTTGGGAATGGTGATATCGGAAAACAGCCTCGTCACCCGCTCGCCCGCGATATGATAGATCGCGCCGGAATGCCTTTCCGCCTTGCGGCCCATCGTGCTCGCCCAAAGCGCGCCGGAAGGATGCACCCGCCCGTCATTGGAGCGGTTCTGCGCCTTCTCCTCCAGCTTCGCGAAGGGCGTCAGCCTGCCGTCGGCGACCGTGCGGATGAAGAGACCCTGATCGGACACGATCAACTGGCGCCCGGCATCGATGACGGCGAGCGCGCTGCCGAGAAAGGGCAGGGCATGTTCCGCCTTGGTCATGGTAGCAAGGTGCAATTCGTGCAAGGTCTGGCCGATGATATCGAACCAGAAGGCCTTGCCGGAGGCGGGGTCATAGGTCGGGCCCTCGCCGAGCCGGCAGGCGGTGTCGCAGAGCACGCGACCGGTAAAGGAGTGGGTTTCGCTCATCGGTTCGCTCCATAGACGGTATCATAGGCCGCGATCGTCGCCTTCGCCCGGGTGCGCACCTCGCTTGCATCCATGCCCTGCTTGTAGAGGCTGGAGCCGAGGCCGAAGCTGCGGATGCCGATGGCGGCATAGTCGCCGAAATTCTTTTCCGAGACGCCGCCGACGGCCGCGATCTCCAGTTCGGCGGGCAGGACGGCGCGGATCGCCTGGATGCCGGCCGGGCCGAGCACGCTGGCGGGGAAGAATTTCAGGCCCGTCGCGCCGGCCCGTGCGGCGGCGAGCGCCTCGGTGGCCGTGAAGACGCCGGGCATCGTCACCATGCCCTTGGCCGCTGCGGTGGAGATGACGTCCGGCTCGACATTCGGGCTCACCATCAGCCGGCCGCCGACATCGGCAAGGCGGTTCACATCCGCCACCGTCAGCACGGTGCCGGCGCCGATCAGGCAGCCCTCCGGCGCCATCTTCACGGCGATCCCGATGGAGTTGAAAGGATCCGGCGAGTTCAGCGGGATCTCGATCGCGGTGAAGCCGGTCTCGATCAGCGCGCCGACGACCTCCTCTGTCTCGCGCGGCTTGAGGCCGCGCAGGATGGCGATCAGCGGGTGCTTCATCGGGGGAAAGGGAATACGGCTCATCTCGTCAGCTTTCTCAGGGCAGCTCAGGGGAACTGCGGTAAATCAACTCAAAGGGACCAGAGCGCTCTTGCGCCCGCGGCAAGGCCGTTGCGCACGGCGGCATCGGCGTCAATGACGGAGGGCGAGAGGCCGGCGGCGGCAACCGCCTGCCGATAGAGATCGCCGAGCCCGCCGGAAACGACCAGCGCCACCGGCGTGCCGGCCGCCGCCATAGAAAGGGCGCCGGCGATCTCCAGGCCGATCAGGGTGCCGGAAAGCCGTGCCTTGGCCTCCTGCGGCGAAAGCCCGGCAATCAGCGAACCTGCGCGCACGGAAAAGAGCTGGCTGGTGGCGAGCGCCGGATTGGCGACCATGCGCGTGACGGCGGCGCGGAAGGCGGAATTGTCGCCGGAAATCGCTCCGGCTTCGGCAAGGGCGTGGCTGAGGATCGTGTGCTTCGCGATGGCCTCGAACAGTTCGCCGGTCATGAAGGTGGAAAAGCCCGCGACCTTGCCGCCGGAAAGCCGCACCCACTTGCTGTGCGTGCCGGGCATGCAGACGAGGTGATCGCCGTGGCCAAGTTCGCCGGCCGCGCCGAGAAGCTGTGTTTCCTCTCCGCGCATCACGTCCGGCGCCTCCGCCGCGCGCTGGGCAAGGCCCGGCAGGATGCGGATATCCCTCGCTTGTCCCGGAACGCGCACGGCCGCGACAGGGATATCTGCAAGCGCGGCGGGGGTATCGAGATAGCCGGCCTCGACCCAGCCCTGCCTGGCTCCGGCCATGCCGCAGATCAGCACCGGCAGATCGGCAGGCGCGGCAATGGCGGCAAGGTGGCTTTGCAGCACCTCGGCAAAGCCGGTGCGCGCGGCGGTCGTCATGCCTTCGCCGCTGCGGCGCTCGGCAAGCACGCGGCCGTCGCGGCCGATGAGCCAGAGGCGGAAGCTGGAGGTTCCCCAATCCACCGCCACATAGGCGGGCAGGCAAACGGGTGAGGTCGTCAAAGCATGCCTCCGTCGACGATGAGCGTTTGGGCGGTGATGGCGGCGGAGGCTTCCGACGCCAGGAAAAGGCAGGGGCCGACCATGTCGCCGGCAACGAGCGGGCGCTTCAGGCACTGGCGGGCGATACCGCCGGCCAGTGCCGCCTCGTCGATCCACAGGCGCTTCTGCCGCTCGGTGAGCACCATGCCGGGCAGGATGGCGTTGACGCGGATATTGTCCGGGCCGAGCCTGCCGGCAAGTGATTTCGTCAGCCCGACGATGCCGGCCTTGGCGGTCGCATAGCCGGGGAATTCGCCCATATTGAGCAGGAAGGCGATGGAGGAGAAGTTGACGACGGCTCCGCCGCCGGCCGCCCGCATATGCCGCGCGGCGGCCTGGGCGGCAAAGAAATGGTGGCGAAGGTTCACCGCCTGGCCTTCATCCCAGTCGTCGGGCTCGACGGCGTCCATGTCGTGCCGGTCGTCGCGCGCGGCATTGTTGACGAGAACGCGGATGCCGCCGAGCGCCGTCGCCGCCTCGGCGATCGCGGCCCGCAGCGCGTCGATGTCGCGCAGGTCCGCCTTTATATAAAGAGGCGCGTGATCGACCTTGCCCGCAAGGTCATCGGCAAGCGCCCGGCTTTCCGTCTCGGCAATGTCGAGAAAGGCGACGCGCGCGCCCTCGGCGGCAAAACCCTCGACCAGCGCCGCCCCGATGCCCGAGCCGCCGCCGGTGACGATCACGCCCTGTCCCGCAAGGTCCGGATAGCGGCCAGTCATCGCGGTCTCCCGAAAGGTGTTCCAATATTTGGAACCGAGTTTGATTATTCGGAATTATTTCGCTACCATGCCGGACTGTCAAGGGTTTGGCGGAAGGAAGGTCATGGCGCGCGCGCGGGAAGAGAGCGGCACCGGCACGCTCGGTAAGGCGATCACAGTGCTGGAGACCGTGGCGCTCGCCGAGCGCCCCATGCGTTTCACGGATATTCTCGCCGTCAGCGGCCAGCCGCGCGGCACGCTGCATCGCCAGCTTTCCCATCTTGTGCAGGAGGGGCTGCTGGAGCTTGGCGCCGATCACGCCTATGCGCCGGGCCTGCGCCTCCTGAAACTCGCATCGGCAAGCTGGGCGCGCAACGAATTCCGCGCCGTCGCCGCGCCCTTCCTCGAAGTCCTGCATCGGGAAACGGGAGAGACCGTGCATCTCGGCGTGCTGCGCGGACGGGAGATCATCTATCTCGACAAGGTGGAAAGCCGGCAGGCCGTGCGCATGAATTCGCAGATCGGCAATGCCTCCCCCGTCTATTGCACGGGCGTCGGCAAGGCGGCACTGTCCGCGCTCGACGGCGCTGCGCTGGAAGCCCTGCTGCCGGCGCTGGAATTCCGGCGCTTCACGCCCCGCACCATCACCGATCGGGCGGCGCTGCTGGAAGAGCTCGACCGCATCCGTGCGGCCGGTGTCGCCTATGACCGGGAGGAGCACGAGCCCGGCATCCGCTGCGTCGCCGCGCCGGTCTTCGATGCGCAAAGGGCGCTCGTCGCGGGCGTTTCGGTGACGGGACCGGCCTACCGCGTCGGGCAGCGGCAGCTGGAGGACTGGGCGCCGCGCGTGCGCCATGCGGCCGGCGCGATCATGGGCGAGCTGGCCGCGCGGCTCGGTCCGCAACGGTAAGTCGAGGGCGGGAGCGCGCACGGGATCGCCTGGTTGTCCTGCGCCGCCAATTTACGGTAAATTAGAAAATCGCGCTGGACGCGGGCGGGGGGCGCCATTAGCTTCCCATGCGACCGGCCTGCGGGCTGCGTTGTCTACCGCGGATTTGAGGCGCGGTTCTTCGAACATACTTGCATTGGGATACGGGGGTTCCTGAGGCAAGCAGTGCATTGTGCCGGCAGGGGCTGCCGCGTGCGGGCGTGCGTGCTGAGGGAAAAGGGATATGGCGGATCGATTCCACAGGACACCTGTACATTTCCGGCACCGATGGGATCGCAGCCCCTCGGCCCTGAGCTCGCCGGAAGATGTCGCCGACACGCTGGAGGACCTGACGAGCCACTACGGCTTTCGCGGCTATCTCCTCATCAACGTTCCGCTGGAGACCTCGACCGATTTTTCCTCAAACGTGCTGCTGACGTCCTGGCCGGACGAAATGCTCAAGACCTACGACCATGCCGGCCTGGTCTTCGGCAGCCCCGTGATCGAGCGTCTGCGCCAGAGCACCAATCCGTTCACCTATGATTCGGAATGCGTGAACCGCCGCCGGGCGGATGGCAAGGCAGCGATCGCGGCAAGCCTGTTCGAGCGGCACGGCCTGTCGCGCGGCGCCTATTTTCCGGCGCACAACTCGGCGGGCCTGCGCGGGGCGCTCGCCTTCGGCGGCACGCGCGAGGCGCCGAGCCCGCGCGAGATGGCCGAGCTCAACGCCGTCGCCAACCTCATCTTCACCGAGGTGGTGGATCTGCGCGCCGGCCGCCGGCAGAACGTCTCGCTGTCGCGCCGGGAAATCGAATGCCTCTCCTGGGCCTCCGCCGGCAAGACCAGCGTGGAAATGTCGGAAATTCTCGGCCTGTCGGAATATACGGTCAATCATTACCTCAACCGGGCGACGCGCAAGCTTGATGCCGTCAACCGCGTCCAGGCGGTCGCCAAGGCGATCCGCGCCGGACTTTTGAACTGATGCATATAATCCTTGCGACATTCCGGAATGCGTGCGGCTCCGCTCCGACTGCCCAAGGCCAAAACAAAATTGCGGGGAACCATGACGGCTGACGAAACGAGCAGCGCTGAAAGCCAGATGCAGGATGAAGGCAGCGAGATCGCCGCCCTCGAGACCCAGTTCGACATCGTGCGCTACATGCGCCGCAAATGCGAGGAATACGGCCTCCGATATTTCATCGTCTTCACCCTGCCGGGGTTCGAGGCGGAAAAGCTCTCGGCCTATTCCATCGTCAGCAACTGGCCGCAGGAGATCCTTTCGAAATACGACGCGCTGCGCATGGTGCGCCACAGCGCCGGCATCCGCAAGCTGCGGCTGACCACCGTGCCCTTCTCCTATGACATGCGGGAATGGATCGGCGATTCCTCGGAGACCGTCGACTTCGGCGAATTGCTCGATGCGATGAACGGCCAGGGCATGCAGGTCGGACATTTCTTTCCCGTGCACGATGCGCTCGGCAATCGCGGCGCCGTCGTCTGGGGCGGCGAGGGCGCCACGCTCGGTCGCGACGAGCGGTTGATGCTGCAGATGATCTCGGTGCACCTGTTCAACCGGCTGGCCGAGATCGGCGCGGCGTGGAAGACCGGCCAGGTCACGCTCACCGAGCGCGAGATCCAATGTCTGAGTTGGACGGCGGCGGGCAAGACGAGCCTGGAGATCGCCGAGATCCTCGGTCTTTCTGAGCATACGGTGAACCACTACCTCAACCAGGTCACCCGCAAGCTGGAAGCGGTCAACCGCACCCAGGCCGTGGTCAAGGCGATCCGCCGCGGGCTGATCGCCTGAGGCAACCTGCCGCAAACCGCCTCCCGGCTTTGCCGGTGAATTCGTTTGGCTGCGGCCTTCGCCTGCACTATCTACGCAGATAAGGCTAAGCAGACGCCGCGACAGGGATTTGAGGGTTTCATGACGGATGTAAGCAAGGAACAGGTGCTGGAACGGCTGCGCACGGTGCGCGGCCCGGACATGGACGGCAATATTGTCGATCTCGGGCTCGTTTCGGACGTCTTCATCTCCGACGGCAAGGCCTATTTCTCCATCACCGTGCCGGCCGATCGCGCCCGCGAGCTCGATCCGATGCGCGCGGCGGCCGAGCGGGTCGTCAAGGAAATTCCCGGCATCAAGGCTGCCATGGTGGCGTTGACGGCCGACAAGCGCGCCGCAAGCGGCCCGGCCGCCGCCCGTGCGCCTTCGCCGCCGCCGCCCGGCCGTGGTGCCGCGGGCCACGCCCATGGTGCGCCCGGCCAGCCGCAGCAGCGCGTCAAATCCGGCGTTCCCGGCGTCGGCGCCATCATCGCCGTCGCTTCGGGCAAGGGCGGTGTGGGCAAGTCCACCACCTCGGTCAACCTGGCGCTCGCATTGAAGGCGAACGGCCTTCGCGTCGGCATCCTCGATGCCGATATCTATGGCCCGTCCATGCCGCGGCTTTTGAAGATCTCCGGCCGGCCGCAGCAGCTCGAAGGCCGCATGATCAAGCCGATGGAGAACTACGGCATCAAGGTCATGTCGATGGGCTTCCTCGTCGACGAGGAAGTGGCGATGATCTGGCGCGGGCCGATGATCCAGTCGGCGCTGATGCAGATGCTGCGCGAGGTCGCCTGGGGCGATCTCGACGTGCTCGTCGTCGACATGCCGCCGGGCACGGGCGATGCCCAGCTCACCATGGCCCAGCAGGTGCCGCTCGCCGGCGCCGTCATCGTCTCCACCCCGCAGGACCTTGCCCTCATCGATGCCCGCAAGGGCCTCAACATGTTCTCGAAGGTCGAGGTGCCGGTGCTCGGCATCGTCGAGAACATGAGCTATTTCATCGCGCCCGACACCGGTAATCGCTACGACATCTTCGGCCATGGCGGCGCGCGCAGGGAGGCCGAGCGCATCGGCGTGCCCTTCCTCGGCGAGGTGCCGCTCACCATGGACATCCGCGAGACCTCCGATGCCGGAACGCCCGTCGTCGTCTCCAATCCGGACGGGGCGGCCGCGAAGGTCTACCGCGAGATCGCAACGCGCGTCTGGCAGGAATTGCAGGCGCTGGAAGGCAAGGGCGCCCGCGAGGCCCCGGCCATCGTCTTCGAGTAAGGCCATCCCCTTGCTGCAAGCGGCGCCGGCAGGCGCGGCAGGGGTACGATGAACGGCGGAACGTCTTGCCGCCTTTCCCGTTTCATGCGGATGTCCCGTTCGTCCGATGTTCGCAGGAGCCCCGAGGCGCCGGGCGGGAGACTTGATTTTTACGCCGCGCCACGCAATATGCGCGGCCGCCCGTCTATGGACGGCGTCCAACCAGGAGTGTGAGCGATGGTCCGTTTCGGAGCCATTCGCCGGTGATCACGGTTTCTCGTATCAATGGCGCGGCACACGCCCTGCCGGTAGCAGACGACGCCCCAGCATCTGCCGGGACGGCCCGGATCGCTCTTCCCGATCCCGCGCGCGACGACCGGTCGCCGTCGGGATGCGTCGATGGCATCCTCCCTTCTTCTTTCGCTGGAAAGGCTGGCTCTAGGGCCTGATCGTGGCATGCATCCACACGCCGGTAGCCCATCGCAGTCTCCCAGCCGCCCGCGCGCCCTGTTCCTCCTCGCCCTCGGCTCGGTCGGCGTCGTCTACGGCGATATCGGCACGAGCCCGCTTTATGCGTTTCGCGAGGCGTTGCGCCCCGTTGCCCATGACGGCCTGGTGCGCGACGAGGTCGTCGGCCTCATCTCGTTGATGATCTGGACCCTGACGATCATCGTCACGATCAAATACGTGCTCTTCCTCCTGCGCGCCGACAACCATGGCGAAGGCGGCACGCTTTCGCTGCTCGCCCTTCTCATGAAGACAGCGGGCCGGCGGGCCGCCATTCTGTTCTTCATGGCGGCCGTCGGCGCGGCGTTGTTCATCGGCGACGCCATGATCACGCCGGCCCTTTCGGTGCTTTCCGCCGTCGAAGGCCTCAAGCTGGTGACGCCGACGCTGGCCGACTATGTGGTTCCCATATCCGTCGTCATCCTCGTCCTGCTGTTTGCCGTCCAGTCCTGGGGCACGGCCGCCGTCTCCAAGTTCTTCGGCCCGATCACCGCCATCTGGTTCGTCGTCATGGGGCTTGCCGGCATCAATCACATCAGCGACGATCTCGGCATCCTCGCCGCCTTCAATCCCTCCTATGCCGTCCTGTTCATGTACAATGAAGGCTATGTCGGTCTCGTCGTGCTCGGCGCGGTGTTCCTGACTGTGACGGGGGCGGAAGCGCTCTATGCCGACCTCGGCCATTTCGGCCGCCGGCCCATCCAGTGGGCCTGGTTCTGCCTGGTGTTCCCGGCGCTGACGCTCAACTATCTCGGCCAGGGCGCGCTTGTGCTCGCCCGGCCGGAAACGGTGGAGAATCCATTCTTCCTGATGTTCCCGAAATGGGCGCTGCTGCCGGTGGTGATCCTCGCCACCGCCGCGACGATCATCGCCAGCCAGGCCGTCATTACCGGTGCCTTCTCGCTCGCCCGCCAGGCGATCCATCTCGGCTTCCTGCCGCGCATGGAAATCTTCCACACGTCGGAGACCCAGACCGGCCAGATCTACCTGCCGGCGGTCAACACGGTGCTGCTTTTCGGCGTCGTGCTGCTTGTCTTCATCTTCGGCTCCTCCGAGGCGCTGGCGACGGCCTATGGCATTTCCGTCACCGGGGCGATGGTTGTGACGACGGTGCTCGCCTTCGAATTCCTGCGCTCGCGCTGGCGCTGGCGGCCGCTTGCCGCGGCGGCGGCGCTGCTGCCGCTCTTCCTGCTGGAACTCACCTTCCTCGGCGCCAACCTGCTCAAGGTGCACGACGGCGGCTATGTCCCCGTGACGATCGCCGCCGCCGTCGTCGTGGTGATGTGGACCTGGACGCGCGGCACCCGCATCCTGCGCGAGAAGACCCGCCGGATCGAGGTTCCGCTCCCGTCCTTCGTCAAGTCCGTCGAAAAGCAGAGCGCCCATGCCCCGGTGCAGGTGACGGGAACGGCGATCTTCCTGACCGGCGATCCCGATTTCGCCCCGGCCGCGCTTCTTCACAACATCAAGCACAACCACGTCCTGCACGAGCGCAACTTCATCCTGACGGTGCGGACGAGCAACACGCCGCGTGTGGCGCCCGCCGAGCGATTTTCCGTGGAGAGAATCTCGGACCGCTTCTCGCGCATCGAGATGCGCTTCGGCTTCATGGAGACGCAGAACGTTTCCCAGGCGCTCGGCCTGATGCGCAAGGCGGGACACAAGTTCGACATCATGTCGACCTCCTTCTATCTCGGTCGTCGGAAGCTGGTGCCGGATGCGCAATCCGGCATGCCGATATGGCAGGACAGGCTCTTCATCGCGCTCGCGAATCTGGCGACCGACCCTTCCGATTATTTCCGCCTGCCGACCAACCGGGTGGTCGAACTCGGCTCGCATGTCGTGATCTGACGAAAACGTGAAGACGCGTTGAGCGCCTGCCGCGTCAAAAGGGGGAGAGGGCGCCCGCGCGGGGCTTGCTATCCGAAAAGGTGAAGGAAAAGCAGGAAGCTAGCGTTATGGGCGGTGCCGGCGGACGGCGGGCGCTCCGCAAGGCGGGCCTGTTGCTGCAAGGGTGTTGCCGAACGATGCCACCCCAAACCCGTTTATCAGCATTAACCAACCATCAAGGTTAATGCTTCATTTTACCCTGAAACGAGCCGCTTCGGGCCCGTGCTTCGGCGCGGCAGGGCTCCCATACAGTCAGTTTCGGGCAGGAAGACACGCCATCGACAATGGCGGCGCGCCTGCGCATGCGTGCGGAGTAGAAAGTTGCGTAAGCGTAGCATTCGTCATGCAGGGGCAGGCCGCTTCCTTGCCTATCTGAAGCGGGAGTGGAAAATCCCCCTGGCCATCGGCATCGGTCTTGCCGCCAGCGTCCCGACCCAGGCCGCCCATACCGACCTTGCCACCTATCTCGCCGGCCTCAACCGCAAGGGGGGCAACGCGACCATGGTGCTGACCCGCTCTCCCGCCGGCTCGATCCACGAGGTCGAGATCGCCTTTGCAGACGCCATGATCACCGGAGGCGTGGAGAACGGCGCGGGCGTGGAATTGCCCGGCGGCGTCAAGGCGGCGCTGCGCAGCGAGCACAAGGGCGACGGCGGCATCCCGGACGAGGATCGCGTCAACCGCCGCGACAAGAAGGGCCGCATCATCGCCGTCCTGCCCGTGACACCGCCGAAAGGCTTTGCCGCCGGCTCGATTCTCGAACGCACCAGTTCGCTCCTCTCGCCGGTCTTCGACACCGGCCAGCGCATGGCCTTCGCCAAGCCCGCGATCAAGGGCAAGGAAATCGAGATCGCCACGGCCTTCTACAAGAAGGAACCGGCTGCGTCGGGTCTCGGCGTTTCCTCCATCCTGGCCGACCTCGTCACCAACGACAGGGCCGACGTGCTGGCGACCGCCTATGCCCGCGTCGAGCCGGACTACGCCAGGGAGTCTCCCTTCGATTCGATCCTGAAGCCGAAGGAGGATCTCGGCCGCTTCGTTCCCGACATCTCCCCGGACGACCACGCCTGGGCCGCGACCGCGCTGCCCGCCGAGGTCTTCAGCGCCAAGGAACAGAAGTGCCTTGCCGAAGGCATCTATTTCGAGGCGCGCGGCGAGGAGTTGAAGGGCCAGGCCGCCGTCGCGCAGGTCATCCTCAACCGCGTGCGCAACCCGGCCTATCCGAAGACGATCTGCGGCGTCGTCTACCAGAACAAGAACTGGCGCGGCCGCTGCCAGTTCTCCTTCGCCTGCGACCGCATTCCCGACCTGATCCTGTCCCCCTGGCACTGGAAGACCGCCAAGGAGATCGCCATGGCGGTCACCGCCGGAAAGATCTGGTTCGATGAAGTGGGCTCGGCCACCCACTATCACGCCACCTATGTGAACCCGCCCTGGGGCCGGACGATGAAGCGCGTCGCCAAGATCGGCAAGCACATCTTCTACCGCACCTATGGCGGCGGCTGGAGCTGAAAGCCCGCCATTCCGGCTGTGGTGAGTCCGTGCCACAGCCGGCGCGATTCCCGGGACAGAGAGTCGCGCTACAGGCGAGAATATCGCTAATGGCTTGATTTTACTCAATATATTTGCTGTGGCGCAAAGCTCCGCCGTGCCTTGACTATACCGGCACCTAAAACTATGTTGCGGCCGACTTCGAAAGGGGTCGGATATGGCTTGAATCCTAGCCTTCAATATGTCCGCAATGGGGCGAATGCACCGGCGGCGAACAGCAGGGAGGATGCCATGGCCGACAAGCAAGAGGGAAGTCTGGAAGACCGGCTGAAGCGACTGGACGCGGAACTCGCGGGAAAGCGCAAATCGGACGGGGCGGACGCAGCCGCCGAGGCGAGGGCAGCCGAGAGCCGATCGGGCTACGCGGTGGCCATGAAGCTCTCGAGCGAATTCGTCGCGGCCGTCGTCGTCGGGGCGCTTCTGGGCTATCTTTTGGACCATTTTGCGGGTACAGGGCCGTGGGGAATGATCGTTCTTCTGCTCCTTGGCTTCTGCGCCGGCGTTCTGAACGTCATGCGCGCGGCCGGCATGGTGGCATCGCCCCACCCGGTCGACAGGCTGGCGGGGCGTGAGCCCGGCAAGCCCGGCAGCGGACGGGACGAGAGCGAAACGAAGGACGGCGCCTGAGGGCGTGGTTCGCATAGTTGGGTGACTTCCGCCGCAAGGCGGGCAAGCGAGAGAGATAAGCGGTGTCAAACGATCCGACCCATCAGTTCCTGGTCAACAAGATTGTTCCGATCGAAATCGGCGGCGTCGATTTCTCGTTCACCAACGCATCGCTGTTCATGGTCGCCACCGTCGCGGCCGCCGCGGGCTTCCTTTACTTCACGACCGGCCAGCGCGGCCTCGTGCCGAGCCGCATGCAGTCGGTCTCGGAAATGTCCTACGAGTTCATCGCCTCGATGCTGAGGGAAGGGGCGGGCAGCCACGGGATGAAGTTCTTCCCGTTCGTCTTTTCGCTCTTCATGTTTGTGCTGACGGCGAACCTGCTCGGCATGATCCCCTATTTCTTCACCGTCACCAGCCAGATCATCGTCACCTTCGCCCTTGCCCTTCTCGTCATCGGCACGGTGGTCTTCTACGGTTTCTACAAGCACGGTTTCGGCTTCCTGAAGCTCTTCGTGCCGTCGGGCGTTCCCGGCGCGCTCCTGCCGCTGGTCGTCTCGATCGAGGTCATCTCGTTCCTCTCGCGTCCGATCAGCCTGTCGATCCGTCTCTTCGCCAACATGCTGGCGGGTCACATCACGCTGAAGGTCTTCGCCGGCTTCGTCACCTCGCTGAGCGCGCTCGGCGCTGTCGGTGTCGTCGGTTCGATCCTGCCTCTTCTCATGACCGTCGCCCTGACCGGTCTCGAATTCCTCGTGTCGTTCCTGCAGGCTTACGTCTTCGCAGTTCTGACATGCATGTACCTCAACGATGCCGTGCATCCGGGTGGTCACTAAGGAAACAGTCGTCGGTGCCTTCGGGCGCCGCTCATAAGCCGCAACAACCCATTCAAGGAGTTCAACATGGAAGCGGAAGCAGCAAAGTTCATCGGCGCAGGTCTTGCCACGTTCGGTCTCGCCGGCACGGCTCTCGGCCTCGGCAACATCTTCGGCAACTACCTCTCCGGCGCTCTGCGCAACCCGTCTGCTGCTGACAGCCAGTTCGGCCGTCTCGTATTCGGCTTCGCCGTTACGGAAGCTCTGGGCATCTTCTCGCTGCTCATCGCTCTCCTCCTCCTCTTCGCCGTCTGATATCGGCCGAGGATCGGACCATGGCCCTCGGGCCGTGGTCCATCGTACGTTCCGTACAAGATCTGAGAGTGCCCCCTGGAGGTGAGCATGTCCGTGACCCCGGCATCGGCCGAGTCCACCCCTTTCGAAATCGCCCAGGCCGAAACTCCTGCCGTCACGCATGAGGCTCAGCCGGCCGGCGACGTGCACACCGAAACGGGTGTGGCACATGGCGACGAGCACGCCTCGGGCGTCTTTCCGCCGTTCGACCAGACCACGTTCGCCTCGCAGCTCCTGTGGCTGGCGATCACCTTCGGTCTCTTCTACCTTCTCATGTCGAAGGTCGTCATTCCGCGCATCGGCGGCATCCTGGAAACGCGTCACGACCGTATCGCGCAGGATCTCGACGAGGCCGCGCGCCTGAAGGCGGAAGCGGATGCCGCTGTCGCCGCCTACGAGCAGGATCTCGCAAGCGCCCGTGCCAAGGGCGGCGCGATCGCTTCTGCCGCCCGCGACGAAGCCAAGGCCAAGGCCGATGCCGAGCGCGCCAAGATCGAGGCCTCGCTGCAGGACAAGATCGCCGGCGCCGAAGCCCGCATCGCCGAGATCAAGGCGAAGGCGCTTGCCGACGTCGGCTCGATCGCCGAGGAAACGACGGCCGCTCTCGTCGAGCAGCTGATCGGTGCCAGGGCAACCAAAGCCGAGGTCGCTTCCGCCGTGAAGTCGGCGACGGGCGAATAAGGAGGTTTCGATGGAATTCGACGCAACATTCTATGCCTTTGTCGGCCTCCTTCTGTTCCTTGCCCTGATCGCCTATCTCAAGGTTCCGGGCATGATGGCCAAGGGTCTCGACGCTCGCGCGGAGAAGATCCAGAACGAGCTGGCGGAAGCCAAGCGTCTTCGCGAGGAGGCCCAGCACCTGCTCGCCGAATACCAGCGCAAGCGCAAGGATGCCGAGGCGGAAGCCGCAAGCATCGTCGCCGCCGCTGAACGCGAGGCAAGCGCGCTCACCGCCGAAGCCAAGCAGAAGACCGAGGAATATGTCGCCCGTCGCACGGCGCTGTCCGAGCAGAAGATCCGCCAGGCGGAAGCCGACGCGATCAACGCCGTCCGTGCCACTGCCGTCGACCTCGCCGTCGCTGCCGCCGAAAAGGTCATCGCCGCCAAGGCCGATGCCGGCACCGGCAAGGCCCTGTTCGACAACGCGATCAGCGAAGTGAAGACCCGTCTCAACTGAGGCTTTCGCACAAGCACGATTGAGGAAGGCCGGGCGAAATCCCGGCCTTTTGTTTATTGGAAAGCCCGTCAATCTCTCCTTCGACGTCGTGATTCTTGAGACGGCGGCGGACTTCGGCCGAGGCCGAGGGTGACGTAGAGGGTGGAGTAAGGTCTAGCGGCAAGCAGGAAGCCGGGCGAAAGACCGGCTTCCTGCTTTTAGCGTCTTTGAACGGCAACGCCCGGGATAGGATGCCGGGTGATTTTGCAGCGCTCAATCCTGCCGCAGCGGGCGGAAGCTCATGCGGTGCAGGCGGCAGGGGCCTATGGTCGCGATTGCCTTGCGATGGACCTCGGTCGCATAGCCCGCATGGATCGCAAAGCCGTAGCCGGGGAAGGTTGCTTCCGCCCGCGCCATCATCCGGTCGCGCAGGACCTTGGCGACGATGGAGGCGGCGGCGATGGAGAGGGAGCGGGCATCGCCCTTGACGACGGCGCGGCCCTCGCAGGCAAGGCCTGGCGGCACGTCGCGCCCGTCGGCGAGCACGAGCTTCGGCGTCACCTCCAGCCCGGCGACGGCGCGGCGCATGGCATCGAGGCTCGCCTTGCGGATATCGATGACGTCGATGCGGCGCGAGCAGCTGGATGCGACGGAGACAAAGGCCGATTGCAGGATAAGCGTAAACAGCGCCTCGCGCCGGGCCGCGCTGAGCTGCTTGGAATCGTGCAGCCCATCGGGAATGTTCTTCGGGTCGAGCACGACGGCAGCGGCGACCACGGGGCCGGCGAGAGGCCCTCTGCCGGCCTCGTCCGTGCCGGCGACGGGCCAGAGGCCGCGCTTGCGGGCGGCCGTCTCCATCAGGAAATCGGGCCCTTCGGGCAGGTCGAAAAGAAGGCGGGAATCGGAGGATGCGGGACGGGACATGCGGCGAACCTCGCACATCCGTCCGATTCCCTGCAAGTCCCCCGGCAGGAGGCGGATGCCGGAGGAACGACCGGTGCACCCCGGGGAAGGTGGACCGGAAGACGAGGCCGGGCGCTGCCGCCCGGCGGAGTTTCGCGATTGTGCGTGTGCCGCTGACCTTTACCGTCAGAGCAGCGAGAGCTGCACGCCGCTGCCCGAAGGCGGCACGAACTGGTCGCAGGCAAGATTGCGCCGGGTGCGGGTCAGCTCCAGTCGCTTGGCCGCCATTTCGAAGCGGCGGGCGATCTGCCAGGCATAGGGACCGGCGCCCTTCATCCGTTTGCCGAATTCCGCGTCGTAATCCTTGCCGCCGCGCATCGAGCGCACCAGCGACATGACATGGCGATAGCGGTCCGGATAGTTGCGCAGCAGCCAGTCGCGGAAGAGGGGGCTGACCTCCAGTGGCAGGCGCAGCAGCACATAGCTCGCTTCCAGCGCGCCCGCTGCCTTGCCCGAATCGAGCACCCGCTCGATCTCATGGTCGTTGAGGCCGGGGACGATCGGCGCCATCATGATGGCGGTGGGAATGCCGGCTTCCGACAGGGCGCGGATCGCCTCCAGCCGGCGCGGCGGCGTTGCCGCGCGCGGTTCCATGCTGCGGGCGAGCTTGCGGTCGAGCGTCGTCACCGACAGGCCCGCCCAGGCGAGCCCTCGCGCCGCCATGCGGCCGAGAATGTCGATATCGCGCATGATCAGCGCCGACTTGGTGACGATGGAGACCGGATGATTGGCGGCATCGAGAACTTCAAGGATCTGGCGCATGATGCGCCATTCCTTTTCGATCGGCTGGTAGGGATCGGTATTGGTGCCGATCGCGATGACGCGCGGCTTGTAGCCGGGCTTGGAAAGCTCGCGCTCCAGAAGTTTCGGCGCATCGGGCTTGGCAAAGAGCCGCGCCTCGAAGTCGATGCCGGCCGAAAGGCCCATGAAGGCGTGGGTCGGACGGGCAAAGCAATAGATGCAGCCGTGCTCGCAGCCGCGATAGGGGTTGATCGACCGATCGAAGGGAATGTCGGGCGATTCGTTGCGGGTGATGATCGTCCGCGGCTTTTCGATCTGCACCTCGGTGCGGAACGGCGGCAGCTCTTCCAGCGTCTGCCAGCCGTCGTCGAACTCCTCCCGCGTCACCGGTTCGAAGCGGCCGGTGAAGTTCAGCCCGGCCCCGCGGCCGCGCCGGCGATCGGCCTCCACGCGCATGCCCGTCTGTGCCATCAGCGCGTCGGCAACGTCTTTCGTATGGCCGGGCGCAAGCGCGCCCTGCCGAATGCTGGCAAGATCGTTCATGGGTGTCTCCGACGGGGACAAGCCCCGGTTCAATGATTTTATTCCTATTCCCGAAATGAGAACAATGCAAGAACAAATTTGTTCCGGCGCGCGGGCGACATTGCAGCGGGCGATGGAAATCCATGCTGCGATGCGATATGGGAGGACCATGCTGACGATCATCATGGAATGCCGGGACAACGAGGCGGAACTGGCGCAGACCCTGTCGGTGCTGGTTGCGGGGGCCGTGGAAGGCCTGGTGCGTGACGTGATCGTGCTCGACCACGGCTCCGGGGATGGTTCGGCCGCAGTGGCCGATGCCGCCGGCTGCCGCTTTCTTACCGATTGGGACATGGTGGATGTATTGCACTCGGCGCGCGGCGACTGGCTTTTGTTGCTGGAGCCGGGGGCACGTCCCCTGCGGGGCTGGGTCGATGCGGTGGCCGAGCATATGGCGGTGGACAGCAAGCCGGCACGCTTCCTTGCCTCACGCAGCCACCGTCCGTCGTTCCTCAAGCGCCTTGTGCGCCGCGCCGCGCCGCTGGAGGAGGGCTATCTCGTCCGCAAGAGCGAGGCGCTGGAGGCGGTGCGTCCGGGCCTGGCGCTTTCCGGCCTTGCGCGTCGCGGCGCGGGCCGGCTCGTGGCGGAGATCGTTCCGGCCTGGGCGCTCAGGCGGCCGGCGTGAGCGGTCAGCCGGGCGAGCGCTTCAGATGCTCGTCGAGACGCGGCATGATTTCCACGAAATTGCAGGGCATCTGGCGATAGTCGAGCTGCCCCTTCAATATGCCGTCCCAGGCATCCTTGCAGGCGCCGGGCGAACCCGGCAGCACGAAGACGAAGGTGGCGTGGAGGACACCGCCCGTCGCGCGGGACTGGATGGTCGAGGTGCCGATCTTGTCGTAGGAGATGCGGTGGAAGACCTCGGAAAAGCCGTCCATGCGCTTTTCGAACAGCGGCTCCAGCGCCTCCGGTGTCACGTCGCGCCCGGTAAAGCCGGTTCCGCCGGTGGTGATGACCACGTCCACCGCCTCGTCCCTTGTCCAGGCTTCCACCGTGGCGCGGATAGCCGCGATGTCGTCCCTGACGATGGTGCGGCCCACGAGGCGATGGCCGGCCTCCGCGATGCGGGCGACGAGCGTGTCGCCTGACCGGTCGTCGGCAAGGCTGCGTGTGTCGGAGACGGTGAGGACGGCGATGCCGACGGGAATGAACGGTCTCGTTTCGTCAATGCGTGCCATGGTCGGTCTCCCCGGTTGCATCCAGCGTGCGCGTGGCGGTGAAGAACCAGTGCGGGTGTCGCCGCGAAAGCGCCGCCGCCGCTGTGTGAGCCGCCTTGTCGGAACCGTATAGCCCAAAGCATGTCGCGCCGGAACCGGACATGCGCACGAGGTCAGCGCCGCTTTCCGCAAGGCTTTGCGCGAGGACGGCGATCGACGGGCAGAGCTGGCGGGCAGGGGGCTCCAGATCGTTGCGCAGGCGGGCAAGCCTTTCCGGCCACCCGCCCGGCCCGCCATCAAGCTGAAGTGGCGGATTGCCTTTGGTCGCCAACGCCTTGAATACGGCCGGCGTCGAGACGCCGACCAGCGGATTGGCCAGCACCATGGCAAGGGCGGGCAGATCGACGGGCGCGATCTCCTCGCCGACGCCGCGGGCGATCAGCGGCCGGCCGGCAAGGCACATGGGAACGTCCGCGCCGAGGCCGAGGGCGATGGCGTCGAGAGACGCCTCGGGTATCTCCCCCCGCCACAGCGCCAAAAGGCCGCGCAAGGTGGCCGCCGCATCCGCCGAGCCGCCGCCGATGCCGGAGGCGATGGGCATGTTCTTTTCGAGATGGATATGGACGGGCGGAGCGGCCTTGCCGTTTCGCAGAAGAGCCTCGCGCAGCCGGTCGCGGGCGCGTGTCACGAGATTGTCGGCGTCGGCGCCAAGCGCTTCTGCGAAGGGTCCGGATAGCGTGAGGCGATCCTCTATCGCCGGCGTGAAGCCGAGCCGGTCGCCGAAGGCGGTGAAGGTCACCAGCATGTCGAGCAGGTGATAGCCGTCCTCGCGCCGGCCGACGACGGCAAGCGCGAGGTTTACCTTGGCCGGCGCGGGCTCCACCACGGCAAAGCCCGACATAGCATCGGCGGCAGGCATGGAATCAGGACTTGCGGTCGGCCGCCGTGCTTTCCGGCGAAGGGTTCTGCGCCGGCTTCTCGTCCTTCGCCTCGGCCGAAGCCGGCTCCGTCTTCGGCAGGTCCGGCAGGCCGTTCTCCACCTTCTGCTTGATCTTCGGGATTTCCGCCTCTTCCGGCTTCAGCCCGAGGGCGCGGTTCCACTGGAAGGTCGCTTCCAGCTTGCGGCCGACGCGCCAGTAGGCATCGCCGAGATGGTCGTTGATGGTCGGGTCGCCCGCCTTCAGCTCGGCGGCCCGTTCCAGCTCGGCTACCGCATCGTCGAAGCGGCCGAGGCGGTAATAGGCCCAGCCGAGCGAATCGACGATATAGCCGTCATCCGGCTTGATGCTCACGGCCCGGCGAATCATGTCCAGTCCCTCGTCGAGGTTCATGTCCATGTCGACCCAGGAATAGCCGAGATAGTTCAGCACCTGCGGCTGTTCGGGATTGAGCTCCAGCGCCTTGCGGAAGTTCGGCTCGGCCTTCTCCCATTCCTTCAGCCGCTCATGGGCGATGCCGCGCTGGAAGAAGATGCTCCAGTGGTTGCGCGTGGGAACCGGGCCGATAACCTCGGCGGCGCGATCATAGAGCGTCGCCATTTCCCGATAATCCTTGGCGTCGGAAAGCACGCTGCCGAGCGCCAGATAGCTGCGCAGGTCCGTCGGGTCGGCTTCGATCAGCGCCTGCAGGTGCTTCTTGGCTTCCGGCACCTTGCCTGTATCGGCAAGGTTGAGACCCAGCTGCAACTCGGAAATGCGCCGCATCGGCGATTTCTCCGGCACGGCGCGGTAATATTCGATGGCGCGTTCCGGCTTCTTCTGGTTCTCGGCAAGGCCGCCGAGCAGAACCAGCATGTCGTCGCTGTCCGGGTCCAGCGCGCGCGCCGCCTGCAGATAGAGCGAGACGATGTCCTCCGCTCCGTCGCGGTTCAGCGCGCCGCCGATGGAAAAGAGCACGGAGGCGGCGCCCTGCGCGGCGGTGCGCACCTGCTGCTCCTGCTTTTCCCCTGCTTCGATGCTTTCGCGCAGCGCCTTCAGCGGCGCATAGCTCGTGATGAAATTGTCGCCGACCGAGATCGCGTCGAGCGCCTTCTGCTTGTTGCCCTCATGGGCTTCGAGCCGGGCAAGCGCCATGACCGCGCGGATGAACGTATCCGGCGCGGCGCTCGCGCCGTTGCGGTCGAGGATCGCGTCGTTGAGGCGGGCGCGGGCGGTCGCCTTGTCGCCAGCAGCGGCGGCAAGCGCGCCGGCATGGTAGTTCTTGAAGATGGCGAGCCATTCCGGCCCCTGCATGCGGGTGATCAGCTTGATCGCTTCCTTCGACCGGCCGTCGCCGAACTTCGCCCAGGCGAGCAGAAGGTCGTTCATCATGCGGTCGAGATCGTTCGGACCCTTGTAGACGAGGATCTTCTCGGCGCTCTTGTATTCCCGCTTGCGGATCGCCTCCATGGCGCGCACGACGGAGGTTATGCGCTCGACCGCTGGGTCGCTGCGCAGCGTCTCGGCAAGTTTGACGCCCGCCTCGAAATCGCCGTTCATAAGCTGCGTCACCATCAGGCGCTGCTTGACGTCCGTGTTGGACGGATCGAACTGCAGGGCGACCTTGTATAGCGCGACGGCGGTCTCGTAGTCCTTGTCGAAATCCGCCGTGCGGGCGGCAAGGAAGGCGCCGGAGAAGGTGTTGACGTTGAGCGGGTCGAACGGCCTTTCCTCGGCGGCGACGGCCGCGGGCGTCTCCTCGGCATAGGCCGAAAGAGGACCGGTGAGCGCGATGCTGGCCGCAAGCGCCACGCCGGAGAAGAGCCGAAGGAGAAGGGAATGCCGCATTAAAATGCCTTTCGCCACACAGTATGGAGTTTGCCCCTACGTCGCCCGGCGGCGTCCTGCCGCACGAAAGCGCCGTAGCATTCCGGGTTTGGCCGGCCGCGCCGAATCCGGCCGCAGCCCGGCCCAAATCAATCCCGGACTCATGACGGCAGAGAATGGCTTTTTTGGCGCGGTGCGGCAAGAAAATCCTGCCGGACCGTTTTTCGCGCCTTCCCTCAGCTCACACGGGCGATGGAGAAGTCGATGACCTCGAGCAGCGCGCTCTTCCAGGGCGAGGCGGGGAGCGGCGCCAGCGCATCGCGGGCGATCATGCCGTAGTGCTGCGCCCGCGCGATCGTGTCGGTGAGGCCGCCATAGCGGGTGACGAGGCCGAGGGCGTGCTCCAGGTTGGCATCGTCGCTCTTGCCGCCTTCGATCGCCTCGCGCCAGAAGGCGCGGTCTTCCGCCGTGCCGCGCCGCCAGGCGAGAATGACCGGCAGGGTGATCTTGCCCTCGCGAAAATCGTCGCCGGTGTTCTTGCCGAGATCGGCCGCCTTGCCGCCATAGTCCAGCGCATCGTCGACGAGCTGGAAGGCAAGGCCGAGATTCATGCCGTAGGACTTCAGCGCGTTGCGCTCCGCCCGGCTGGTATTGGCGATGATCGGGCCGACTTCGGCGGCCGCCGCGAAGAGCGCCGCCGTCTTGGCGCGGATGACCTCGAGATAGTCGTCCTCGGTCGTCTCCATGTTCTTGGCGACGGAAAGCTGCAGCACCTCGCCTTCCGCGATCACCGTGGCGGCGGTGGAGAGCACGTCGAGCGCCTCCAGCGAGCCGACCTCGACCATCATCTTGAAGGCCTGGCCGAGCAGGAAGTCGCCGACCAGCACGCTCGCCTGGTTGCCCCAGATCATGCGGGCGGTGGATTTGCCGCGGCGCATGTCGCTCTCGTCCACCACGTCGTCATGCAGCAGCGTCGCCGTGTGCATGAACTCCACGCTGGTCGCCAGCTTCACATGATGGTCGCCGTCATAGCCGAACATCGAGGCGGCCGCGAGCGTCAGCATGGGACGCAGGCGCTTGCCGCCCGAGGAGATCAGGTGGTTGGCGACCTCCGGGATCATCTGCACATCGGAGCCGGCCTTCGACAGGATGAGCTGGTTCACCCGCTCCATGTCGGCCTTCGTGAGATCGACGAGCGGCTTCACCGATGCCTGTTTGTTTTTGCCTTCTTCAAGCGGTATCACGACGCCCAAATGCCCGGACTCCTGTTCATTTTTGTTGAAAGACAATAGAAAGCGGGGCTTCCTGCGGCAAGAGGCGAATTGTCCCGCCTTACCAATTATGGCTGGAAAACGACTGAATGATCGAATTGATCCGCACCAATGACGCCGTCCTGCTCTCCTTCGCGGAAAGCCTGATGAAGGAGGCGGGAATCCACTGCCTGATCGCCGACCAGGCGATGAGCATCCTGGAAGGCTCGCTCGGCATGCTGCCGCGCCGCTTCCTGGTGGACGGCGAGCGGGCGGACGAGGCGCGGCGGATCCTGAAGGATGCCGGCCTCGAAGCGGAGCTGCGACCGTGAGCGAGACGGCGCTTTCGGTGAACGGCGGCACGCGCCGCGTGCATTCCCTGAAAGTCGGCCGCCCATGACCGTCCGCGAAACCGTCGACGCCTTCCATTACGGCCGCTTCCACCTCGTCCAGCCGAAGGGCATGGGCCATCGCTCGGGCATGGACGCCATGCTGCTCGCCGCGCTGGTGGCGGGCGACGGCCCGATGCGCGTCGCCGATCTCGGCGCGGGTGCGGGTGCGGCCGGCCTTGCCGTCGCCTCGCGCATCGCAAGGGCCGAGGTCGTTCTCATCGAGCGCTCGCCGCTGATGGCGGCCTTCGCCCGCAAGACGCTGGCGCTTTCCGGCAACGCAGCCTTCGCTTCCCGCGTCTCCATTCTGGAAGCCGATGTCTCGCTTGCCGGCAGGGCGCGCATCGCGGCGGGGCTTGCGGACGACGTCTTCGACCACGTCATCATGAACCCGCCCTTCAACGACCGCGTCGACAGCCGCACGCCCGACGCGCTGAAGGCAGAGGCCCACGCCATGGAGCATGATCTCTTCGAGCGCTGGATCAAGACGGCCGGGGCGATCATGAAGCCCGGCGGCCAGCTCTCCCTCATCGCCCGCCCGCAATCGATCGCCGAGATCATCGCCGCCTGCGGTCGCCGTTTCGGCGGCATCGAGATCACGGCCCTGCACGCGCGCGCGGGGGAGATCGCACTTCGCATCCTCGTCACCGCCATCAAGGGCTCGCGCGCCAAACTCGCCCTGCGCATGCCGCTCGTCATGCACGAGCCCGGCCAGCACGATTTCACCCCCTTCGTCGACGACCTCAACAACGGCCTTGCCGCCTATCCGCGCCTGCCGCGGGCATGAATGTTGAGGGCGCGCCATTGCGTTTTCGCCGGCCGTGCATACATCTGCCGGGCAATCGAACAGGAGGCGGAACGCGCTATGGCCGGATTTTTGAAGACGCTGGTGCCGAAGAGGTTCCGCAAGGAAGGGGTCGCGATCCCCGTCGTCCGGCTGCACGGAACGATCATGGCGACCGGCAGCCAGTTCCGGCCTTCGCTCAATCTGTCGACCGCCGCCGCGGCGCTGGAAAAGGCCTTCTCCTACAAGGATGCGCCGGCCGTCGCCCTGTCCGTCAATTCGCCGGGCGGGTCGCCCGTCCAGTCGCGCCTGATCTTCCAGCGCATCCGCGAACTGGCGGCGGAGAAGAACAAGCGCGTGCTCGTCTTCGTCGAGGACGTGGCGGCGTCCGGCGGCTACATGATCGCGCTGGCGGGTGACGAGATCTATGCCGATCCCACCTCGATCGTCGGCTCCATCGGCGTCGTTTCCGGCGGCTTCGGCTTTCCGGAGATGCTGAAGAAGATCGGCGTCGAGCGCCGCGTCTATACGGCCGGCAGCAACAAGGCGATCCTCGACCCCTTCCAGCCGGAGCGCGAGAACGAGATCGAATATCTGAAGTCCCTGCAGCTCGAAATCCACCAGGTCTTCATCGATATGGTGAAGGAACGCCGGGCCGGCCGGCTGGCCGATGATCCGGACCTGTTCTCCGGCCTGTTCTGGACCGGCGGGCGCGGGGTCGCGCTCGGCCTTGTCGACGGTCTTGCCGACATGCGCTCGGAACTGAAAAGGCGTTATGGCGAGAAGACGCGTCTCGAACTGGTCGCCGCGCCGAAAGGGCTGTTCGGTCGCAAGACGCCGGGCGTTTCAGGCTCTTCCGGTGACATGGCGGAGCGTATAGGCTCGGCCGGCGTGGCGGCGGTGGCCGACCTCGCGCAGGAAAAGGCGCTCTGGGGTCGTTTCGGCCTTTCCGGATAAGGCGCGGACAGGGGAGGGGCGATGGCCCAGATCATTTTCATCTTGCTGGTCGTCGGGCTTGCCTGGCTCGGCTATCGCAAATTCGTGGCGGATGCCCAGCGTCTCAGCCGGCAGCGCCGTCGTACCGAGGAGGAGCGGCGCACCGGCGCCGACGGCACGCTCGTCAAGGATCCGGAGACGGGCGAATATCGCCTGCGCCGCGACGACGAATAGCATCGCGGCACGGTTTCGCGCCAATGCAGGCCAGCGCCGGATGGCCGGCCTGCCTCATCCCGGTACGTTAACCACGCCTCGTAAGGTTAACGCAGGATTTATGCCTTTGCCGGCGGGCCTCGCGTTGCGCCCGCGCGCAGGAAGGCCGATCTAGCGGTGAGGGCGCCATGAGGGCGGCCCGCAATGCACCGCGATGAACGGAGTAAACCCATGGCCTCGCTCGATCTTGCCCGGATCCGCACCATCGTCGTCACCGGCGGCGCGGGCTTCATCGGTTCGCACATCGTCGACGATCTTTTGCGTCACTGCCCCAATGCACGCATCCGCGTGCTCGATGCCTTCACCTATGCCGCCGATATGTCGCATCTCGATGCCGCCTTCCGGACCGGCCGGGTGACGCTGCAGGAGGGCGATGTCGGCAATCTCGATCTTGTGACCGAGGTGCTGAAGGATGCCGATCTCGTCGTGCACGCGGCCGGCGAAAGCCATGTCGAGCGCGCCTTTTCCGTGCCGGAGCGCTTCACGCTGGCCAATGCCCTCGGCACCCAGGTTCTGGTGGAGGCGATGGGCCGCCGCCGCGTGCCGCTGATGATCCATGTCAGTTCCGCCGAGGTCTACGGTCCCGGCGATGGCCGGCCGGTCGGCGAGCGGGCGCCACTTCTTCCCGACAATCCGCACGGCGCCTCCAAGGCCGCCGCCGAAATGCTGGTCGCCGGTCTCGTCCGCTCCTTCGGCCTCGATATCCGCGTGCTGCGGCCGGTCAATATAATCGGCACCCGGCAGAACACGGAAAAGCTGCTGCCCCGTTTCCTGGAGCTTGCAACCGTCGGCCGGCCGCTGCCGGTGCATGGCGACGGGCGTCAGACGCGCGCCTTCGTCACCATGGCGGATTTTTGCGAGGCTCTGCGCACGGTCGTAAGCAAGGGGGCGGAAAACGCCACCTACAATGTGGCGGGCGAGGATCACCACGATGTCCTCACGGTCGCCCGCATGGTGCTGGATGCCGTCCAGGATCCGGTGTCCGGCGTCAGCTTCACGGCCGGACGGCCGGTCAATGCCAGCCGTCCGCCGGTCGATACGCAGGCCCTGCAGGCGCTCGGCTGGCAGGCGAAGGCGACCCTGCGCCGTGAGCTGCCGGCGCTAGCCGCCTGGTACGGCGCGCGCGTGCCTGCCGGCCTTCGCCGGCAGATGCGTCAGGTGCCGGACCTCGCCCCGCAACGCGTGCAGGCGGTCACCCAGGCCGCCGGCTCCGGCCTGTTCCGCTCGCTCGAGCGGCATTGACAGGACGAAGGGCTGCGGCTGGCCCGAAACCCTTGACCCTTCCGGCGCGTCGTGGCACCAGTCCGCCATTCCTTCCAAGAATGCCGGACGAAACCGATGACCTCTGCCGCCCTGCCTGATCACATGAATCCGAAGCGCTCCTTCCAGGCGCTCATCCTGACCCTGCACAATTACTGGGCGGACAAGGGCTGCGCGGTGCTCCAGCCCTATGACATGGAAGTGGGCGCCGGCACCTTCCACCCGGCAACGACCCTGCGCGCGCTTGGGCCGCGGCCATGGCGCGCCGCCTATGTGCAGCCCTCGCGCCGTCCAACGGACGGCCGATACGGCGAGAACCCGAACCGCCTCCAGCACTATTACCAGTATCAGGTCATCCTGAAGCCGAACCCGTCGAACCTGCAGGAACTCTATCTCGGCTCGCTGTCCGCCATCGGCCTCGACCCGCTGCTGCACGACGTGCGCTTCGTCGAGGACGACTGGGAAAGCCCGACGCTCGGTGCCTGGGGTCTCGGCTGGGAATGCTGGTGCGACGGCATGGAGGTCTCGCAGTTCACCTATTTCCAGCAGGTCTGCGGCATCGAATGCGCGCCGGTCTCCGGCGAGCTGACCTATGGTCTCGAACGCCTCGCCATGTATGTGCAGGGCGTCGACAATGTCTACGACCTCAATTTCAACGGCCGCGAGGGCGCGGAGAAAATTACCTATGGCGATGTCTTTCTGCAGGCCGAGCAGGAATATTCCCGCCACAATTTCGAATATGCCGATACGGCCATGCTGCACCGCCATTTCATCGACGCGGAAAAAGAGTGCCAGGCGCTGCTTGCCGCCGGCGCGCCGGGCGATAGCAATGCCCTGCACAAATGCGTGCTGCCGGCCTATGACCAGTGCATCAAGGCGTCTCACGTCTTCAACCTGCTCGATGCGCGCGGCGTCATCTCCGTCACCGAGCGCCAGAGCTACATCCTGCGTGTGCGCACCCTCGCCAAGGCCTGCGGGGAGGCTTTCCTGCTGACGGATGCCGGCGGTGCGAACTGGACGAAGGACGCAGCCTGAGAAAACGCGGTCCCATGAAACAAGCGCCTCTCGGGCCGGTTCGGGGAGGCGTTTTCGTTCAGGCGTGGCCGGTAGCCGCCACGCCGAGCTCCCAGAAGGGCTTGAGGGTGGGGAAGGCGCCGGTCGGAAGCTGGCGGGCATAGGTCTGCAACGCTCTGCGGACCCCGGACGGACGCTCGGCGGCCGCGCCCTGCGTATAGGCGAGGAAAAGGGCGGTGAAGCCGATGATGTTGAGCGTGAGAGCAAGGGTTTTCATGGCGGTGCGCTTCGGGTCGGTTGGTCGATGAAGCGACTATCGGCCAAGGCGCGCTGGCGCGCGGTTCCCGCGGTGACAGGCATTTCACGGCTGATCGCCTTTTGAGGGATCGAGCGGCGGCACGCGCGTGCCGCCCTGTCGAAAAAGGCTTTCCTGCGGCGTGGCGGATGGTAAGCTCGCCGCGAAGCAAACGGAGCGGAGAACCTCATGATCGGTCTGGCAATCGCGGCGGTGGTCGTCCTCTATGCCATCATCCTCTACAACAGCCTCGTGCGTGCCCGGCAGGTGAAGGAGGAGGCTTGGTCCGGCATCGACGTGCAGCTCAAGCGCCGCGCCGATCTCATCCCCAATCTCCTCGAAACCGTGAAGGGCTATGCCGCGCACGAGAAGGAGACGCTGGAAAAGGTGGTGGAGCTGCGCAACCGCGCCCAGGCGGTGCCGGCCGGCGACGTCGCCGCCAGGGCCCAGGCGGAAGGCCTGCTCAGCCAGGCGCTCGGCCGCATCTTCGCCCTTGCCGAGGCCTATCCGGACCTCAAGGCCAACCAGAATTTCGCCGAATTGCAGCAGACGCTGGAAACGCTGGAAGGCGAGATCCAGATGTCCCGGCGCTACTACAACGGCGCGGCACGCGACCTCAACGTCAAGGTGGAGAGCTTTCCGTCCAATCTCGTCGCCAGCCTCTTCAAATTCGCCAAGGCCTCCTATTTCGAGATCGAGAACCCGGCCGACCGGGCCGTGCCCAGCGTGAAGTTCTAGGAGCGGCGGCGGCAAGTGCGCCGTGGCCTGCGTGTGATCGGGATAGGGAGTTTTCGATGAGGCGGATTGCCGTTCTGCTGGCGCTGTTCCTCGGCCTTCTGGCGGCAGGCGCGGCGCGTGCGGAGGAATATTTCGACAGTTATCATTCGGATATTTCGGTCGCCAAGAACGGCACGCTGACCGTGACGGAGACGATCCGCGTTCATGCCGAGGGCAACCAGATCCGCCGCGGCATCTTCCGCGACTTTCCGCTCACCTTCATCGATGTGGAGGGCCGCGAGCGCGAGGTCGGCTTCAAGATCCTGAGCGTCGAGCGCGACGGGCGGCCGGAACCCTATCGCACCGAAACCATTCGCCGCGGCATCCGCATCTATTTCGGCTCCGCGGACGTCCTGCTCGATCCCGGCTTCCACGAATACCGCCTGACCTATGACACGACGCGGCAGATCCGCTTCTTCGAGGATCATGACGAGCTGTTCTGGAACGTCACCGGCACGCAATGGGCGTTTCCCATTCGCAGCGCGAGCGCCGTCGTGACGCTGCCGCGCGGCGTGCAGGCGGAGGAACTGACCTATTTCACCGGCCCCAACGGCGCCACGGACAAGAATGCGCGGGCGAGAAACGAAGGCAACCGGGCGACCTTCGAGACGACGCGCGGCCTTGCGCCCGAGGAAGGCCTGACGATCGGCGTGAAGATGCCGGCCGGCAGCATCGACCGCCCGACGGCGGCGCAAGAGCGCGTATTGTTCTTCAAGGACAACCGCGACCTCTTCCTCGCCTTCGGCGGCCTTTTCCTCATCGTCGGCTATTATCTCTGGGCCTGGGTTTCCGTCGGCCGCGATCCGCCGCGTGGCGTCGTCGTGCCGCGCTGGGATGCGCCGGACGGCCTGTCGCCGGCCCTCGTCAACTATATCGACGAGAAGGGTTTCGGCGGAAGGGGCTGGACGGCGATCTCCGCCTCCTTCCTCAACCTTGCGGTCAAGGGTCTCGTCGAGCTGAACGACCTGAAGAACTCCATCGTCGTCACCCGCACGCAAAAGACCGCGCAGGGCGCGTTGCCGACCGGCGAGGCGACCCTGCTGAGGGCCCTCGGCCAGCCCGGCAGCACCTTCACCATCGACAAGGCGCACGGCACGCGCGTGCAGAAGCTCGGCCGCGATTTCAGCGACGCGATGGAAAAGGAGCATCGATACAAATATTACCTCGCCAACTGGCCGCAGGTGATCTGCGGCATTCTCCTTTCGCTCCTGTGCCTTGGCGCGCTGCTGATCTTCGGCTCGCTGCCGGAGGAGGGGATCGCCCTTGTCATCCTGCCCGTCTTCGCGTCTGTCTTCGTGTCGATCTTCGCGCTGGCGCTGGGGCGCAATTTCCGCCGGGCAAAATCGCTCGGTGCGCGCATCCTTGCGGTCGCGATGATCGCCTTTGTCGGCTTCATCTTCGTCACGGTCTTCGGCGGCGTCGCCGTCACCCTGCTGCTCACCAGCGCGGCGGCCGGGCATCTGCCGCTCTTTGCCGCCGTCGGCGGCATTGTCGTCACCAATCTCGTCTTCTTCTTCCTGATGGGCGCGCCGACACCGCTCGGCCGCAGGATGATGGACGGCATCGAGGGCCTGCGCCAATATCTGACCCTTGCCGAGAAGGACCGCATGAACATGGCCGGCGCGCCGGAAATGTCGCCGCGTCATTTCGAGACCCTGTTGCCCTATGCCGTGGCGCTGGGCGTGGAAAAGCCCTGGTCGCAAACCTTCGACCGCTGGCTGCTGACTGCGGCCGCCGCGGGCGCCGCCGCAGCCTACCAGCCTGCCTGGTATCACGGCGACGGCTTCTCCTCCGGCAGATTCTCCGATCGCATGGGCGGCTTTGCCGGTTCCATGGCCAGCACCATGACCTCCTCCCTGCCGGATCCGCCGAAGAGTTCGTCTTCCGGCTTTTCCTCCGGCGGCGGTGGCGGCGGCTCCTCCGGGGGCGGGGGAGGCGGCGGCGGTGGCGGCGGCTGGTAGCGGCGGCGCATTCGGACGGGAATGGCGGCAGGGCGCATATTTGCCGTTGAACAGCACCGCCTAACTTTGCTAGCAGAGGGCACGATTTTCACCCCATACCGGCACGGCGTGCCGCCCCTCTCCGCCAAGGGAGAGGGTGAGGAAAGTTGATATGCCCGATCTCCTGCTTGAACTCCGCTCCGAGGAAATTCCCGCCCGCCTGCAACGCAAGGCCGCGGGCGACCTGAAGAAGCTCCTGACCGACGCGCTGGTGGAGGCGGGCCTGACCTATGAGGGCGCGCGCGAATACTGGACGCCGCGCCGCCTGACGCTGGATATCCGCGGTCTCAACGCCCGCTCCGCCGATATCCGCGAGGAGCGCAAGGGCCCGCGCACCGACGCCAATGAAAAGGCGATCGAAGGCTTCCTGCGCGGCGCCGGCCTGGCTTCGATTTCCGAGGCGCATGTTCATAGCGATCCGAAGAAGGGCGATTTCTACGTCGCCCATATCGTCAAGCCCGGCCGCCCCGCCGAGGAGATCATCGCCGAGGTGATGCCCGGCATCATCCGCAATTTCCCCTGGCCGAAGCCGATGCGCTCCGGTGCCGCCTCCGCCAAGCCCGGCTCGCTGCGCTGGGTGCGCCCGCTCCAGTCGATCCTCTGCACCTTCGGCGCCGAGACCGAGGAAACCCGTGTCGTGCCCTTCGAGGTCGACGGGCTGGTCGCCGGCAACGTCACCTATGGCCACCGCTTCCATGCGCCCGAGGCGATCATCGTGCGCCGCTTCGAGGATTATGTCGCCAGCCTCGAAAAGGCCAAGGTCGTGCTTGATGCCGAGCGCCGCAAGCAGATCATCGCGACGGATGCCAACAACATCGCTTTCGCAAGCGGGCTCGAACTTGTCGAGGATGAAGGCCTTCTGGAGGAGGTTTGCGGGCTCGTCGAATGGCCGCAGGTGCTGATGGGCACCTTCGAGGAGGAGTTCCTGGCGATCCCCTCGGAGATCATCCGCCTCACCATCAAGACGAACCAGAAGTGTTTCGTCACCCGCAAGCCGGGCGCCGAGACCCTCTCCAACCATTTCATCCTCGTCTCCAATATCGAGGCGAAGGACGGCGGCAAGGAGATCGTGCACGGCAACGGCAAGGTCGTGCGCGCCCGCCTTTCGGACGCCAAGCATTTCTGGCTGCGCGACCAGGGCAACCTGCCGGATCTCGGCACGCTGACGGCGTCGGCCGAAAAGTTCGGTCTCGACCTCAAGAAGCCGCTCGACCAGCGCATGGCCAAGCTCGACGCGCTGAACGTCACCTTCCACGCCAAGCTGGGTACGCAAGGGCAGCGCGTCGAACGCATCCGCAAGCTTGCAGGCGAGCTTGCTCCGATCATCGGCGCCGATGCGGCACTGGTCGACCGCGCCGTGGTGCTCGCGAAGGCGGACCTGCGCACCGAGGCCGTCGGTGAGTTCCCCGAACTGCAGGGCATCATGGGCCACAAATACGCGCTCCTGCAGGGCGAGGATGCGGCCGTCGCCGAAGCCATCGAGGATCACTACAAGCCGCAAGGCCCCTCCGACCGCGTGCCCGCCGGCAGGATCGGCCTCACCGTTGCGCTGGCCGACAAGCTGGACACGCTGATCGGCTTCTGGGCGATCGACGAGAAGCCGACCGGCTCCAAGGACCCCTATGCCCTGCGCCGCGCCGCCCTCGGCGTCATCCGCATGCTGCTGGAGAAGAACATCCGCCTGCCGCTCGCTTCCGTCGCGAAGGACCCGGATCTCATCGCCTTCTTCCACGATCGGCTGAAGGTCTATCTGCGCGACATGGGCGCCCGCCACGATCTGATCGACGCCGTGCTGACCCCCGGGGCTGACGATCTCCTGATGGTCGCCCGCCGCGTCGAGGCGCTGACGGCCTTCATCACCTCGGAAGACGGCCGCAACCTTCTTGCCGGCACCAAGCGTGCCACGCAGCTTCTTGCTGCGGAGGAAAAGAAGGGCACCGTCGTCGAAGGCGCCGTCTCGGCCGAGCTCCTGCTGCTCGATGCCGAAAAGACCCTTCACGCCGCGGTGGAGACCGCCGCGAAGGATGCGGCCGCCGCTGTCGCCAAGGAGGACTTCCGCTCCGCCATGGCCGCTCTTTCGACACTGCGCGCGCCGGTCGACCAGTTCTTCAACGACGTGCTCGTCAACGACGAGGACCCCGCCATCCGCGCCAACCGCCTCGCTCTTCTCTCCGCCATCCGCGCCGCCACCGGCACGGTCGCGGACTTCTCCAGGATCGCGGGGTAAGAGGTCGGCGCTGATGACCGGAAAGATCCTCATCAGCGCCTGTCTTGCCGGCCTGCCCGTGCGGTATGACGGCGCGGCCAAGCCCTTGGTGCACGAGGCGGTGGAGCGCTGGCGGGCGGAAGGCCGGCTGGTGACGCTCTGTCCGGAGCTTTCAGGCGGCTTTTCCGTGCCGCGTCCCCCGGCGGAGATCGAGAACGGGCTTGATGGCGATGACGTGCTCGACGGGCGCGCGCGGGTGCTGGAAATCTCCGGCGGGGATGTCTCGGCGGCCTATGTCGAGGGCGCGCGGGTCGCGCTCGACGTAGCGCGGCGGAATGCCTGCCGGCATGCACTGCTCATCGATGGCAGCCCGTCCTGCGGCTCCGGTTTCGTCTATGACGGCAGCTTTTCGGGCCTGCGCCATGCGGGGGCAGGGGGTGACGGCGGCGCTGCTGCGGCGCGCCGGCATCGCCGTCTATTCCGACCGAGAGGTCGAGCGTCTGGTGAAGGATCTGGGAGAGGCCGGCCGATACGCTTGCGCCCCTGCTTGAGGTCAGGGGCGCAAAACGTCCGCTTTCGCGGATTCCTGTCAGCCTGGAGGGACTGAGAGGCAGGGCACCGTAGTATGCCGTCAGTTGACGCGAAGTTCAAACCCTGCGGGATCAAACTCCCGTGAAGAGGCGAGCGATGCGGTGGCCGCCTCCCGCGCAACCGTCGCGTCGAGCGCGCTCGTCGTGGCGCGGGCATCGATCGTTTCCGGCACCGTGGCGCGTTCTTCCGCCGGCACCGCGTTGGTCGCGGTCTCGGCGGCGTCCTGCGGCGCCTTGCTGACGAAGAGCACGGGCGAACCGCCCATCCAGGCTTCGGTGCGGAAGATCTTGCGCTCGCCGTTCTCCTCGCGGATTTCCACCTTTTGTGTGCCGGGCTCGATGGCGTCGACATGGTAGGTCACGGCTCTGACCTTCGGCTTCAGTGCCGGGCAATCGCCGCAGCGCACCGCCGAAATGCTCGTGCCGCCGGAAACGGTGCCGGCGGCCGGTTCGATCGAGCCGGCAAGCGCGGGGGCGGCAAGCAGTGTCAAGGCAAGGGTCGGTAGCAGGATACGCATCAAAGGTTCTCCCTCATCGTTGTGGGGAGAATAGCGCCCGCCGGTTACGGCCCCGTCAGGGGAAAAGGTAAAATTCGAACGATCCTGCGATTTTGCGCGAGGCCTCAGGCCTGTTCCCGGGCGATAGCGCGCCAGCCGATATCGCGACGGCAGAAGCCGTTGTCCCATTTTACCCGGTCAAGCGCCTCGTAAGCCGCCGTTTGCGCCGCAGCGACGGTGTCCGCGACCGCCGTGACGTTGAGCACGCGCCCGCCGGTCGCCACCAGCGCACCGTCCTTCAGCGCTGTGCCGGCATGGAACACCTTGGTGGCGGCGTCATCCGCCGGCAGCGACAGGATCGCTGTATTCTTCTCATAGGCGCCCGGATACCCCTTGGAGGCCATGACGACGGTGAGCGCCGGGGCATCGCGCCATTCTGCCGAAACCGTATCGAGCCTGCCGGTCGCGGCGGCGTGCAGGAGGGGCAGGAGATCGCTTTCCAGCCGCATCATCAGCACCTGGCATTCCGGATCGCCGAAACGCACATTGTATTCGATGAGTTCAGGCCCCTTGGCGGTGATCATCAGCCCGGCGAAAAGCACGCCCTGGAAGGGATGGCCGTCGGCCGCCATGCCGCGGATCGTCGGCTCGATGATCTCCTTCATCGTGCGCTCGACCATGACGGGCGTCATCACCGGGGCGGGCGAATAGGCGCCCATGCCGCCGGTATTCGGGCCGGTATCGCCGTCGCCGACGCGCTTGTGGTCCTGCGCGGAGGCTAGCGGCAGGGCGTTCACGCCGTCGCACAGGCAGAAGAAGCTGGCTTCCTCGCCGTCGAGGAAGGCTTCCACCACCACCTCCGCGCCGGCCGCCCCGAAGGCGCCGTCGAAGCAATCGTCCACGGCGGCAAGCGCCTCCTCAAGCGTCACGGCGACCGTCACGCCCTTGCCGGCGGCAAGCCCATCCGCCTTGATGACGATCGGCGCGCCCTCGGCCTCGACATAGGCCCTGGCGGCGGCGGCATCGGTGAAACGCCGATAGGCGCCGGTGGGAATGGCGTATTTGGCGCAGAGATCCTTGGTGAAGCCCTTGGAACCCTCAAGCTGCGCGGCGGCGGCGGAGGGGCCGAAAACGTCGATGCCGTCGGCCCGCAGCGCGTCGGCAAGGCCGGCGACCAGCGGGGCTTCCGGCCCCACGACGACGAAGGTCACGCCGTTTTCCTTGCAGAAGGCCGACACGGCGGCGTGGTCGTCGACATCGAGGGAAACCAGCGTCGCGCATTCGGCGATTCCGGGATTGCCGGGCGCGGCGTAAAGCGTGGTGAGAAGGGGGGATTGCGCCAGTTTCCAGGCAAGGGCATGCTCGCGTCCGCCCGATCCGATCAACAGAACCTTCATGCCCGCACCTCGATCCGTCCTTGTTGCTGGCGGGTTAAGGGCGCGGGGCCGAAACGTCAAGGGTTCCATGGGCGCGGCCGGCGTTCGTTCACGGATTCGGCGTGCCGGGCGCATGCCGCATCCCCGGCGGATGGTTAGCGAAACGGTAATGAAACGGGGCTAATGTTCACGCAATCAGGGGTTTGAGCGGCCCGCGGCGGGCTGTCGGTAAAACGAGGATTGTGTTTTGAGTATCCGTATCACGACCGCAATGATTGCGGCCGCGCTTCTGTCTGCGCCCGTTCCGGCCCTTGCCGGCGAGGGCGGCTATTTCTGGTCCGGCGACTGGTATCTGAAGGTGGGGGCTGCCGGCTTTGCCGCCCCGCGCTACGAGGGCGCGCGAAAATATCTCTTCCAGGTCACGCCGATGATCTCGCTCGGCAAGGCGGGCGGCACGGTGCGCTTTTCCTCGCGCAACGACAATCCGTCCTTCGCGCTGATCGACAATGGCGGATTCCGCGCCGGCGCGACCGGCAAGCTCGTCATGCCGCGCGATGACGGCGATTCGAAGGATCTCAGGGGCCTGACGCCGGTGAAGTTCGGCGGCGAGCTCGGCGCCTTCGCCGAAGTCTATCCGACGGACTGGCTGCGCGTGCGCGGCGAAGTGCGCCACGGCATCCGCAGCCATGACGGCATCGTCGCCGACATCGCGGCCGACGCTTTCGTCGATGTGCGCCCGGATGTGCGCATCTCGGCCGGCCCGCGCGTGACGCTCGCCTCGAACGACTATATGGATACCTATTACGGCGTAAAGCCGCAGCAGGTGAAGAAATCCGGCCTTGCCGCCTATGATCCCGATGGCGGGGTGCATTCGGTCGGGGCCGGCGCGGCGATCACCTGGCAGGTCAACGAGAAGATCGAGACGAGCGCCTTTGCCGAATACAAGCGTCTCGTCGGCGATGCCGCCTCATCCAGTCTCGTGAAGCAGCGCGGCGATCGCGACCAGGTGCTGATCGGCCTTTCGGCCACCTACCGCTTCGATTTCACCGTGCCCTGAACCCTGTGGCGACCTGCCGGCTTGACCGGCGGCAAGCCGCTTGCAATCTAGGCGGATGATCAGGTCCTCCTCCGATTCCGGCCGTGTCGCCGATGCGCCCTCCAACAACTGGGTCTACCGCGTGCTGCCGCGCGCGGCCTGGCCCTATGCGCAGCTTGCCCGCTGGGACCGGCCGATCGGCTGGCAACTTCTGCTTCTGCCGTGCCTCTGGTCGACGGCGCTGGCGGCGAATGTCGCCGCGGCCATCGGCACATTCGATCTTTCGCGCTTCGTGGCGCATCTCCTGCTGTTCTTCATCGGCGCCGTCGCCATGCGCGGCGCCGGCTGCACCTATAACGACCTCGTCGACCACGATATCGACCAGGCCGTCGCCCGCACCCGCTCGCGCCCGCTGCCGTCCGGCCGCGTCTCGCGCCGCCAGGCGAAGATCTTCATGGCGCTGCAGGCGCTCGTCGGCCTCGTCGTTCTCTTGCAGTTCAACCTGTTCTCCATCGTGCTCGGCATCGCCTCGCTCGCCATCGTGGCGATCTATCCCTTCGCCAAGCGCTTCACCGACTGGCCGCAATTCTTCCTCGGCATGGCCTTTTCCTGGGGCGCGCTTATGGGCTGGGCGGCGGAATTCTCCGAAGTCTCCTCCGCCTCGCTGGCGCTCTATGTCGCGGCCATCGCCTGGACGATCGGCTATGACACGATTTACGCCCATCAGGACAAGGAGGACGATGCCCTGATCGGCGTGCGCTCCACGGCCCGCCTTTTCGGCGACAGGACGGGTGAATGGCTCGTCGGCCTCTACGGCCTGACGGTGGTGCTGATCGCGCTTTCCTTCTGGCTTGCCGGCGTCGGTGCCGTCGCCTGGCTCGGCCTCGTCGCGGCGGCGGCCATGCTCGCCTGGCAGATCGCCACGCTCGATATCGACGATCCCGAGCAGTGCCTCGCGCTCTTCAAGTTCAACGGCGTCGTCGGCCTCTGCCTCTTCCTCGCGCTGGTGCTCGCCATTCCGTTCGCCGCCTGATCAGCGGTGCCGCGGTCCGCGGGAACCGGTTTGCGGCCGCTCCTCTGAACGTCGCGGTGTTGCGGGGTGGACCGCGATCTCGAAGCCGCGGCGCGGCGGGCGGGCGTGCTCTGCGGTGCTGTCGACGGAGCGGATGCGGCCGAGAAGTGTGGTGAAGAACTTTGCCATCGTCATCTGTCCCTTGCTTCGCGTTCCCGGGAAGAACCCGGTGTGATGAACGCTGTTTCCCATGCCGGGCGCGGGAAAAGTGTTCCAGAGGGAACAGGACGGGGGACGCGAAAAAGCCGGCCGCAGGGAACGGCCGGCTTTTCGGAGGTCATGTCTTCATCGCAGGCTCAACGGCGGGCGATGATCTCCCGGCCGTCGATCTTCATCTGCACGCCGAGCTTGCCGGTGGTGCGGCGCACGAGGAAGCGCGGGCGGCGGTCGGCGAAATAGGAATGACGCCGGCGCGGCTTGGCCGGGCGGCTGCCGACGGTAAGATTGTCGTCGAGCGGGCGGGCGATGCCGTCGGCTTCGACCATCAGCATGGGAATGCGGTAGGCGTCGGCCCAGCTGCGCCAGTCGGCGGCGATGTCGCAGAGATCGTGCGCCACGAGCAGCGGGATGCACAGATCCGGATCGTCATGATGCAGTTCGAGCGTGACGGTGACCTCGCCGTTGCCGTGGTCGATCGCGCGGGCGGCGACGCCCTTGAAGGCGCGGGCCGGCAGCGCGATGGAAAGCGGCAGGCCGCTTGAGGGCAGAACCTTGCGCAGCACGGCGCCGCGTTCGTCGAGCGTGATGGTGGCGTCGGTTCCCTCTGCGCGCAGCTCGAAGGTCATCTGCTGCGGAAAGCGCTTGGGATCGAGCCGGAGCGTGGTGCCGGCCCAGGCCGGCTTGGAAACGGTGTTCAGCATGTCTTTCGCCCTTGTTTTCCTTGAGAGCCGGTGTCCGGTCTTCTCATCGGGACTTTTCGTCCTCTGAGGGCGACAATAGGCACGGCCCCTTCCAGGCCGCTTAAAAATCGCGGTTAAGAAAACACTGCGGTTCCTGATGGTTAGCAAAACCGAACGGGCTACGGTTTAGGAGAAGTGAACGGCTCGGACAGGCCGGGACAAGCCTCGCGCGCGAGGATGGGGCATCGTCGACCTATCCGCGTCCCGAAGAAAGAAGCTTCGATGCTGTCCACCTATACGAGCTACAACCTCATCGCGCGTGACCTTCTGAAGTCGCTGAACCGCACCGCAAGCGAGACGACCAATGCCCGCGAGGCGGCCTATTACCGGGAGAATATCGGCAAGGTCGGATCGGTCGACGAATTCCTCGACGATTACCGGCTCTACGCCTATGCGATGAAGGCCTATGGCCTTGAGGAAATGACCTATGCCAAGGCCTTCATGCGCCAGGTGCTGGAAAGCGACCTCACGGATGCCAACAGCTTCGTGAACCGGCTGACCGATACGCGGTACCGGGAATTTGCCAGCGCCTTCAGCTTCACCGCATCCAGCGCCTCCGCGCAGACCGAGGCCCAGCTCGACGAGGTCATCGGCCTTTATTCGGCGACCGCCGCCAATGCCGGCGCGGCCATGAAGGAGGAGACGCGTTACTACAATATCGTCATCGACACGGTGACGAGCGTCGACCAGCTCCTCAACAACGACCGGATGCGCAGCTACATCTTCACCAGCTACGGCATCGACCAGAAGATCTATTCGCGCGATCTGGTGAAGCGCGCCCTGACGAGCAATCTCGACCCGGCCTCGGACAATTATTTCTACAAGGTCATGGGCGTTGCGGAGGCGGACCAGAAGCTGCAGGCGGCGACGACCGAGCTGCTTCAGCTTTCCCGCCGCGCGCTCGCGCTCGAAACGATCACGACGCTCGAGACGGACATGCCGCGGGTCGAGGAGTCAGTCGCCACGCTCGAGGCGGAGATCGCCGATCTCGAAGGCCAGCCGGTGACGGAGGAGACGGAAGTGGCGCTTGCGGCCAAGCGGCAGGAACTTGCCGATAGCCGGACCTATCTCGAACTTGCCGCAACGGAGCTGCAGGACGCGCATGCGACGGTCGACGAGCTCGACGCCATCCTGGTGCCGCGGGACGAGGCGACCGCCCGGATCGCCGAACTGAAGGCGGAGGTCACCGCGCAGAACGCCATTTTGAAGTCCTACGAGAAATACCGGGCGCTGGCGGAGAATTTCAATTTCAACCCCGACGGCACGGCAACGGCCGGAAGCGTGCAGAATGCCGATCAGAAGAAAGCCACCAACGAGGCCTACACCTTCTCCAATCCGCGCGTGACGAGCGAGGCGGCCCTTCTCAACAAGGCCTATTTCGAAAGCAGGATCGGCAGCATCACCTCAGCGAACGAACTGGTCGCCGACAAGCGGCTGGTCTCCTACATCAAGGTGGCTTTCGGCCTCGAAAAGGCTTCCATTGTCGACTACACGATCCGCAATATCCTGACGAGCGATCCCGATCCGGACAATCCGAACAGCTACATCAACAGGTTTGGCGGCACGGAGAAGGAAAAGTATATCGCGCTGCGGGCCGCCTTCAATTTCCAGGAGGACGGCTCGCTCGCGCCGGGCGACGTGGCGCAGACGACGGCCCAGACCGGCAAGACCAGCCAAGGCTATCTCGTCCGTTACAACGACAAGGACGACGATGCGGACGCGCTTGCCGTCAAGCGCTTCAAGAGCCAGATCGGCGCCGTCAAGACCGTGCAGGACTTCGTCGGCGAGGCGTCGATCTACGACTTTGCGTTGAAGGCGTTCGGCCTCGATCCGAAGAAGGTTTCCAAGCTCACCATCAAGAACGTGCTGAAAAGCGATCTCAACGATCCGAAGAGCTACGTGTACCAGCTCAAGGACGAGCGCTATGTGGAATTCGCCAAGGCGTTCAATTTCGGGTCGGACGGCAATATCGCCGCACCGCGGCTGGCCCAGTCCGAGGCCGAAATCCTGGTCATGTCGCGGGCCTATGTGACGGAGAAATCCCGTTTCGGCACGGCGGACGAGAAGAAGCTGGCCGAGGAAGAGGCGAAATATTACTCACTCCAGATGCAGAAGGTCGAGACGGTCAAGGATTTCCTCAGCGATCCGCGTCTCGTCGCCTTCGTGCTGACGGCCAACGGCATCGATACGGCGAGCGTCGACGCCGAATTCATGGCGAAGGTCTTCACCTCCGATCTCAACGATCCCGACAGCTTCGTGAACCAGCAGGCGGACCGCTCGTTTCGCAAGATCGTCGCCTCGTTCAATTTCAATGCCGAAGGCAAGGTCGAGAAGTCGAGCGACGCGCAGATCCAGTCCCGCCGCGGCATCTACGAGACGCTCGACAGCTATGTGCGCCAGATGATGGAGGAGGAGGCGGGCAACGACAATGCCGGCGTGCGTCTGGCGCTCTATTTCGAGCGCAAGGCCGCGACCATCTCCAACCCCTACGACATTCTCGCCGACGACGCGCTCTTCGAGGTCTTCAAGGTGGTCTTCCAGTTGCCGGACGAGATCGGCAGCGCGGACATCGATGCCCAGGCCAAGCTGATCGAGCGCTATCTCGACCTGAAGGACCTGCAGGATCCGGAAAAGGTCTCCAAGATGATCGTCAAGTTCTCCGTGCTCTACGACATGGACAACCAGACCACCGTCAATCCGGCGCTTGCGGTTCTCAGCAATTCCGGTTCCGCCGGCATCGGCGCGGATCTCATGATGTCGCTGGCGCAGCTTCGCACCGGCGGAAGGTGACCGCCGTCCTGCGGCCCTAGACGGAGACGACCTTGCCGGGATTCATGATGCCGGCCGGGTCGAAGGCGCGCTTGATGCGCCGCATCAGGTCCATCTCGATGGGCGCGCGCACGGCGGCCAGTTCGTCGCGCTTCAACTGGCCGATGCCGTGCTCGGCGGAAATCGATCCGCCATGCTTCAGCACGATGGCGTGGACGATATGGTTGATCTCGCGCCAGCGGTTGAGGAAGGCCTGCTTGTCCGCGCCGACGGGCTGGGAAATGTTGTAGTGGATATTGCCGTCGCCCATATGGCCGAAAGCGCAAATGCGCGCGTCGGCAATGGCCGCCGTCACCGCCGCGTCCGCCTCCGCCATGAATTCGGGAATGGCCGAGACGGGCACGGAAACGTCATGCTTGATCGAGCCGCCCTCCGGCTTCTGCGCCGGCGACATGCTTTCGCGCATGTGCCACAGCGCCCGGCGCTGCTCCTCGCTGGCGGCGATCACCGCGTCGTCCACCAGTCCCGTCTCGATGCCGTCCGCCAGCAGCGCCTCCATCATGCGTGTCGCCGTCTCGGCGGCATCGGAGGTGGAGATATCGATGAGGACGTACCAGTCATGGCGGCTTGCCAGCGGATCGCGCACGCCGGGAATGTGCCGTGTCGTGAAATCGACGCCGAGGCGCGGCATCAGCTCGAAGCCGGTGAGTGCGGCGCCGCAGCGGCTTGAGGCGCGTTCGAAGAGCGTAAGGGCGTCGCCGACGGATTTGAGGCCGGCAAAGGCCACCTCATGGCCGCGCGGGCGGGGAAAGAGTTTCAGCACCGCACCGGTGATGACGCCGAGCGTGCCTTCCGCGCCGATGAAGAGATCGCGCAGGTCATATCCCGTATTGTCCTTCTTGAGGCGGCGCAGGCCGTCCCATATCTCCCCGGTCGGCAGCACCACTTCGAGCCCGAGGCAGAGCTGACGCATGGTGCCATAGGCGAGCACCGCCGTGCCGCCGGCATTGGTGGAAAGATTGCCGCCGATCTGGCACGAGCCTTCCGAGCCGAGCGACAGCGGAAACAGCCGGTCCACCGTCTCGGCCGCCTGCTGGATAGCGGCAAGCACCGCGCCGCCGTCGGCGACGATGACATTGCCCACCGGATCGACATCGCGGATGCGGTCGAGGCGGGAGAGCGACAGCACCACATCCGCCGCCCCCTCGCGCGGCACGGAACCGCCGACATGGCCGGTATTGCCGCCCTGCGGCACGACGGCGGTGCGCGTCTCGGTGGCCAGCGCCAGGATTTCGGAGACTTCCTTCACCGAGCCGGGCCGCAGCACCAGCGGCGAGGTGCCGTGATAGAGCCCGCGGCTTTCGACGAGATAAGGCGCGATGTCCTTTTCGCCGACAAGGGCGAAGGCGGGGCCTGTAATGGCGGCGAAGCGTGCGACGAGGTCGGGGGAAAGCGTTGCCGGGACCATCACGTCTCCTTTGGGCAGCCTTCGCAGCTGCGTGGAAAATGCCTATCCACGCGGGGCGGCCGCGCGCTGGAGGCGGTTGTTGATCGCCTCGCCAAGCCCCGTATCGGGGATCGGCGAGAAGGCGATGGAACGGGCTCCGGCCGCATCCGCCTGCTTCATATAGCCGAAGAGATTGGCGGCAGCCTCCGCAAGATCACCGCCGGGGCTGAGGTCGAGCACCAGCGCCGCTTCCGCTTCGCCGGGCAGCGGCACGCCGCCGAAGCGGATCAGCACTTCCCCGGGCCTGACGTCCCGGGCATCGAGCCGCACCGGCGCATCGGGCGCATAGTGCGAGGCCAGCATGCCGGGGGCTTCGATGGCGGCGCCCGCCTTGTCCGCGCGCAGAACCTCACGGCCGGTAAGGCGCTCGACCTCCGCCGCATCGAGCCCGCCGGGCCGCAGCAGCCGGATCGTCTCGCCCTCGACCTTGAAGATGCTGGATTCGAGGCCGACGACCGCAGGGCCGCCGTCGAGCACCAGCTCCAGCCGCGGACCGAAATCATCTGCGACATGGCGGGCGGTGGTGGGGCTGATGCGGCCCGACCGGTTGGCGCTGGGCGCTGCGAGCGGCCGGCCGTAGGCGGCAAGCAGCCGCCCGGCAAAACCGCGCGGCACGCGAATGCCGACCGTGTCCAGCCCCGCGCGGGCAAGCGGATGGATGGGGCTTTCCGGCCGGATCGGCACGACGAGCGTCAGCGGGCCGGGCCAGAAGGCTTCGGCGATCTTTCGCGACAGCGGATCGAAGACCGCGTGCCGCTCCGCCATGGCAAGATCGGCCATGTGGCAGATCAGCGGATTGAAGCGCGGCCGGCCCTTCATGTCGTAGATGCGGGCGATCGCCAGCGGATCGGTGGCATCGGCGGCAAGGCCGTAGACCGTCTCGGTGGGAATGGCGACCGGCACGCCGCGGCCGAGCGTTTCGCAGGCGCGCGCCAGTGCTGCCTCTGCTTCCGTCCGCGTGTCCACGATATCCGCCATGTCGCCCATTCCTGTTCCGGCTTCCTTTACAGGGCTTTGCCCGATGATGCCAAGGGCTCCCACGCGCGGTCATGGATCGGGGAAGCCCACGCAACGCACCCCTTCGCACCGCTTGCGGGGAGAAGGACGCGGCAGCGGGATGAGAGGCATATTCCCTTGTCGGGAGTTGTTCGGCGGAAAAAAGGCTATTCGCCCATATTCAGATGGCGCTGATGATCTTGCGCAAGGCCTCGTCGCGGGCGCCGAGCATCAGCACGCTCTTCATGGCCAGTTTCGGGTCGCCGGTGCGGAAGAGCACGCCGTTGCCGCGCACCTTGCGGTCGATCTGAAGGCGGCCTTCCTCTTCCGTCGGCGCGATGGCGACGGCGAAATACATGCGTCCCGGCCTGTGCGAGATATCGGCGAAGAACTGCTGCTCGTCGCCGATCTCGGCGAAGAAATTGGCCATGTAGAAAGCCCATTGCACGCTTTCGAATTCCGCGAAGCGGGAATTCGCAACCGTGATGTGGCAATAGCCGAGATGCGGCGCGCGGTCGAGCGTGCGATGGAAGATCAGCTTGGGAAAGCGGATGGAGCGGTGGAAGCCGTTGATGCGCTCATGCGTCACGGTGCCGGCATTTTCCAGTTTTCGGCCGGTTGCCTCGGCCACTTCCTCCGGCGTCAGATAGCGCTTCTCGCTGGGGCTCCAGCTTAGATTGCGGTCGATGCGGCCGGTGCGCAGGAATTCCGTGTGGATGGCGGGCTTCGGCCCGTTGGCGCGCTTGAAGGCCACCGCGTCGTAATAGCGGAACTTGGTCTGTTGCACGCGCCGGAACTCCATTATCGCCATGTTGCGCACAATTTAAGTCAAACGTCGTTAAGCATTCCTTGCCGGCGCCCTTCCAATTTCCTGCCGAACGGGTCGAAGGTCGCAATAGGACAACCGTACCGGTTTCCGTCATTTTTCCGTCGGGCCGAGCGACGGGAAATGCCGCCTTCTATAATCGTTTGAAAGATTTAATGAAATTTCCATTCATGAGCGGGCAGCTTCTTTTGCCCCTGTCGCCAAATCGGAATGGCGTGTCGTTTTCCGGAAAGGTCTTCGATGATTCTTGCGCTTAGATAAGGACACTCAAGGTGCCCCTCTCGCAGGAGAGGGGAGAATTGGGAAGCCGGTTGAAATCCGGCGCTGCCCCCGCAACGGTGTTGGAGAAAACGCGGCAGGATGCCACTGGACGAGGAGTCCGGGAAGGCGCCGCAACGGTCCGGAAGGACGCTCCTCAGCCCGGAAACCAGCCTGGAGAAACGATCGTGACTGGCTGCGGCGGGCGGCCGGGAAGCGTGCACAACCGGTCGGTCTGCCGTCCGGATGCCGTCTCCTCCGTGCGCCTCAGTAAAACGCTGATATCTGAGGATTCGCCATGGACATTCGCAGCGACGTGCTCCGCAAGCTCAAGAACCGGCGCGAGGGCCACAGCCTCGAGCAGGCCTTCTACATCGACCCCGATCACTACAAGCTGGACCTTGCGACGATCTGGTATCGCGACTGGCTGTTCATCGGCCATGATTGCGAGATCCCGAAGGCCGGCAACTATTTCACCGTGCAGGTCGGCGATTATCCCGTCGTCGTTACCCGTGACCGCTCTGGCACCATCCGCGCCCTCCACAATTCCTGCCGCCACCGCGGCTCGCGCGTGTGCACCCAGCACAAGGGCTCGTCCGCCAAGCTCGTCTGTCCCTATCACCAGTGGACCTACGAACTGGATGGCTCGCTGCTCTTCGCCCGCCACATGGCAGACGATTTCGACAAGAGCCAGCATGGCCTGAAGGCGATCCATTGCCAGACCGTCGGCGGCTATATCTTCATCTGCCTTGCCGAGGAGGCGCCGGACTTTTCCGCCTTCCGCGCCACCGTCGAGCCCTATGTCGCCCGCCACCGCCTCGGCGAGACGAGGGTCGCCTTCGAAAGCACGATCATCGAAAAGGGCAACTGGAAGCTCGTGTGGGAAAACAACCGCGAATGCTACCATTGCGCGGCGAACCACCCGGAGCTTTGCCGCACCTATCCCGAAGCGCCCACCGCGACCGGCGTGCAAGGCGCGAAGGACGATCCGGTGATCGCCGCGCATTGGCAAAAATGTGAGGCGGCCGGCCTGCCGAGCGAATTCCGCATGTCCCCGACGGGTCAGTTCCGCGCCGCGCGCATGCCGCTCATCCAGGATGCGGAGAGCTACACCATGTCCGGCGCGCGCGCCGTGCAGCGGCCGCTGTCGAGCGATATTCTGGAAAGCGGCATCGGCACGCTCCTGCTTTTCCACTATCCGACGACGTGGAACCATGTGCTGGCCGACCATGCCATCACCTTCCGCGTGCTGCCGCTCGGGCCGGAGGAGACCGCCGTCACCACCAAATGGCTCGTCAACAAGGACGCGGTCGAGGGCGTCGATTACCGTCTCGACGAACTCACCCATGTCTGGACGGAGACGAACGACCAGGACCGCCGCATCGTCGAGGAAAACGCCTTCGGCATCCGCTCGCCCGCCTATCAGCCCGGCCCCTATTCGCCGGAGGACGAGGGCGGCGTCATGCAGTTCGTCGAGTGGTACTGCAATTTCATGATCGACCGGCTCGACGGCGCGAAGGCGCCGCTCTCCAAGGTGGCCTGACATGACGATCGCCAGCGACTTCCATCACTTCAACGAGCTCCAGCCGTGGAACGACCGCCAGCACAGGCTGGAATGCATCGCCGCGACGGTGGAGACGGCGGACGTGATGACCTTCACGTTCAGCTCCGATCAGAAGAACTGGTTCCGCTATCTGCCGGGCCAGTTCGTCACGCTGGAACTGCCGGTGAGCGAGGACGAGCCGGTGATGCGCACCTACACGCTCTCCTCGACGCCTTCGCGGCCCTTCGCCATCGCCGTGACGGTGAAGGCGCAGAAGAATTCGATCGGCACGCGCTGGATGTTCGATAACCTGCGTCCCGGCGTGACGCTGAGGGCCTTCGGGCCCCTCGGCGACTTTTCTTTCGTACGCTACCCGGCGGAGAAGTATCTCTTCATCTCGGCGGGTTCTGGCGTCACCCCCATGATGTCGATGACGCGCTGGATGGCCGATTGCGCGCCCCAGTCCGACGTTGCCTTCGTCTCCTGTGCCCGCAAGCCGGAGGACCTGCTGTTCAAGGCCGAGCTTGAATGTCTCTCCGCGCAGATGCCGAACCTCGCGCTCGGCTTTGTCGTGGAGGGCCAGAACCCGCGTGACGGCTGGCATGGCCTTCGCGGCCGCATCGACGCCGCGCGCCTTTCGCTGCTCGCGCCGGATTTTCGCGAGCGGACGGTCTTCTGCTGCGGTCCCGAGCCCTTCATGCGCGGCGTGCGCGACATGCTGAAGGTGTGCGGCTTCGACATGGCGCGCTATCATGAGGAAAGTTTCCAGCCGGCCGCGGCCCCTGCGCCGGAGGAGATTGCCATCCGTGCCGGCGTCGGCGAGCAGGAGGTCGATGCCGATGCGGTCGCCACCGTTTCCTTCACAATGGCCGGTAAGGATGCCCAGTGCCCGCCCGGCCAGACGATCCTGCAGACGGCGCGCGCCGCCGGCGTGCGCATCGGCGCGGCCTGCGAGGGCGGTCTTTGCGGCACCTGCCGGGTGATGAAGATTTCAGGCGAGGTCGAGATGAACCACAATGGCGGCATCCTCGACGACGAGATCGCCGAGGGCTACATCCTCGCCTGCTGCTCGCGGCCGATCGGGGACGTGTCCATCGAGGCGTAGGCCGTTCGTTCCGGCGTGATTGCGGATACGCGGCCGCTTCGCATTTTGCTGCAGCGGTTCTCAGGCTCCGCGCCGATGATTAGAGACCCTGCGCGTTCAGCGGCGCGACCTCGACGAGATCGCGGCCGAGCGTGATGCTGGCCGTACCCTTTGCCATGATGCCGGCGCGGATCTCGGCGGTGGCGGCGACCGGGAAGGTTGCCGTCGTGCCCGAGGCGAGCGTGACGGTGCCGCTGGTCAATGCCGCCGTCCCTGCGGCGGCATCCGCCGTTACCGTGGCCTTCAAGGCCCCGCCGGTGGGAATGGAGGCGGTGAGCATGGTATCGACGGGCGCAAGGGGCTTTTCGGGCAGGAGGCTGCCGAAGGCCCAGACGGCGGAAAGCTGCGCCTTGTCCATCGGCGCGACGTTGACGTCGATGTCGTTTTCCGCGCCCTTCACGCGGTAGGGGCAGCGGCGCGCGGAGCAATTGACGGCGGCGGAGAATTGCCAGAGCGCGTAATTGTCCCAGTTGCCCATCGGGAAGGCGCCTTCGATGCCCGGCCGGTAACGGGCATACCAGAGCGGAAGGCGCGAGAGGATGCGGTATTTGTCGCGGTTGAGCGCGATGTGCCGGGCTGTCGAATGGTTGGTGTAGAGCACCGGATAGCGGCCCGTGCGCGTCTTGATATGGCCGGCGAAGACCTGCGCATCCTCCAGCGACATGTAGCGCTCGGGGTCGATGCCCTCGATGTCGAGCACCATCATCTCATCGGCCTGCGGGTTGGCGTAGTCGAGGAAATGGTTGGCCTGGTCGACCGGGTTGCCCGGCCGGGCGAGATGATAGGCACCCCAGAGGAGACCCCTCGATCTGGCGAGCAGCCGGCGCGTCTCGTAGAGTTCGCGGCTCACCGCATATTTGCGCCACATGGTCTTGCAATGCGCCACCGTGTCGCCGCCATGCTCGCCTTTGCAGCTGTAGCTTTCCGGCAGGCCGTCAGAAGCCTTGGAAATGAAGCCGGCGATGCGCGTGTCGGTGAGCATTTGCGACCAGTCGATCTCGTTCAGCTCATAAGCGTCGATGACGATGGCGTTTTCGGGCTTCTTCCACGGCGTCACGTCATGCGCCGCGGCGCAAACGGGCAGGGCGGCCACGAGAGCAAATCCCGCAAGGCCGGAAAGGTGCTTTAGGGACATGGCCGCTCCTGTTCTGCTCACACTCCTGCGCAAGCGACCATGGTGCGGCAGGTATGGTTAACGGACGGCTAATGCGCATGCAGCATTGAATCGTCGAGGCCAAGTTCGCATATGGAACGAAAGGGACTTTCGTACGTTTCAACAGTCGAAAGGTACACTCAGGAGAAGTGTCATGAAGCTTATCAGTAAATGTATGGCCGTGGCGATGTCGGCGTTGTTTGCCGCCACGCCCATGGTTCCGGCCGGAGCTATGCCGCTTTCCGCCGCGAATGTCCAACCGGTCACGTCGACGGCGAACGGCGATATCCAGCTTGTTCGGGACAATCAGCGTCCCTTCTGGAAAAAGCGCAATTTCCGATTTGACGGTAATTCCCGCGACGTTCGCCGCAACCTCAATCGCTACGGCGTACGTGAGCGCAATGCCCGTATCGACCCTCAATGGCGCGACGGCCGGCGTTACCGGGACCGCAATGTTGGCTGGCGTGACCGGGACAACCGTCACGGATGGTATCGCGGCCATCGCGGCTACCGCCACCACCGCCCGGGCTACCGCTACCATAACGGTTTCTGGTTCCCGCTCGCAGCCTTCGGCGTCGGCACGGTGATCGGCGGCGCGATCGCCAATGACCGCGGCTATAGCGGCGGCAGTTCCCATGTGAACTGGTGCGCGAACCGGTATCGTTCCTATCGGGCTTACGATAACACGTTCCAGCCCTATAACGGCCCGCGCCGCCAGTGTGTCTCGCCCTATAGATAACGAGCGCCCGGCACATGCCGGACAATCTTCGCACCATGAAACAGGCCGCCCGGTTCATCGACCGGGCGGCCTGACGCATTCCGCCTTCGGATGAATATTGACGCTTACGTAAAAATCAATACTCTGCCACGGATCGGCCGTCAGCGTGCCGGGTCCGGACAGGAGGAAAGACGATGTACAAGGCGCCGGTCGAGGAGATTGCGTTCACGCTGAAGCACATCGCCGGGCTGTCGTCCGCCCTCGAAAGCGGCCGCCTCGGCGATCTGACGGAGGATCTTGTCGACGCCATCCTTTCCGAAGCCGGGCGCTTTGCCACCGAGGAGGTCGCTCCGCTTGCCGAGATCGGCGACCGGCAGGGGGCGCGTTTCATCGACGGCGCGGTGAGGATGCCCGATGGCTGGGCGGCGCTCTACAAGGCCTGGGCGGCCGGCGGCTGGAATTCGCTCACCGCATCGCCGGACTTCGGCGGGCAGGGCCTGCCGCATATGCTGCATGTCGCCGCCCTCGAAATGTGGAACAGCGGCTCCATGGCCTTCGCCATCGGCCCGACCCTGACGATCGGCGCCGTGGAGGCGCTCACGGCGCATGGCTCCGACCATCTCAAGACCACCTATCTGCCGAAGATGGTTTCGGGCGAGTGGATGGGCTCGATGAACCTCACCGAACCCCAAGCCGGCTCCGACCTGGGCGCCATGAAGACCCGCGCCGAGCGCCGCGACGACGGCACCTACCGCCTCTTCGGCCAGAAAATCTTCATCACCTATGGCGAGCATGATTTCACCGACAATATCGTGCACCTCGTGCTCGCGCGCCTGCCGGATGCGCCGGGCGGCACGCGGGGCATCTCGCTCTTCCTCGTGCCGAAGTTCCTCGTCAACGCGGATGGCTCGCTCGGAGCCCGCAACGATGTCCATTGTCATTCCATCGAGCACAAGCTCGGCATCCACGCCTCGCCGACCTGCACCATGATCTATGGCGACGGCCGCTTCGGCGCGGAACCGGGTGCGGTCGGCTGGCTGGTCGGCGAGGAAAATCGCGGCCTTGCCTGCATGTTCACCATGATGAACAATGCCCGTCTCGCCGTCGGCATGCAGGGCGTCGCCATTGCCGAAGCGGCCACGCAGAAAGCCGTCGCCTATGCGAAGGAGCGTCTGCAGGGCAGGGCGCCCGGCTGGCAGGGTTCCGGCATGAGCCCGATCATCGAGCATCCGGATGTCGCCCGCATGCTCCTGACCATGAAAGTGCTGACCCAGGGCGCCCGCGCCATCGCCTATGTCTGCGCGAGCGCCGTCGACCGGGCGGCGCACGGCGAGGATGCCGAGCACTGGGCCGAGCGCGCCAGCCTGCTCACCCCGGTGGCCAAGAGCTTTGCCACCGATGCCGGCGTGGAGGTCTCCTCGCTTGGCGTGCAGGTGCATGGCGGCATGGGCTATATCGAGGAAACCGGCGCGGCCCGCCTCTACCGCGATGCCCGCATCGCGCCGATCTACGAGGGCACGAACGGCATCCAGGCCATCGACCTCGTCACCCGCAAGCTGCCGCTTTCGGACGGCAACCACATGCGCGGCTTCATCGCCGAATTGCGCGCCATCGCGGCAAGCGCGAAGGACCCGTCGCTCGGCGAAACCGGGCCGCGCCTTGAGGCCGGCATCGCCGATCTCGAAACCGCCACCGAATGGCTCCTCGCCGCCCTTGCCGAGGGCAGGCAGGCCGCGGCGCTGGCCGGCGCAACGCCTTTTCAGCGCCTGTTCGGCCTCGTGCTGACGGGTGCCTATCTCGCCAAGGGCGCCCTTGCCGATGGCGGTGACGGGCGAAACGCCGAGCGCAATGCCCTCTGCCGTTTCGCTGCCGAAAACATTATCGGGGAAACAGCCGCCCTCCGGGACCGGGTCGTTTCCGGCGCCAGCAGTCTGGAGGCCGCATGCGCCGTGCTCGCATAGCCAGGGGCGATGCATCGACACGACAAAGGAGAAGGATACCATGGCCGAGCAAATCCTGATCGAGCGCCCGCAAAGCGCGCCCGGCGTCATGGTGATTCGTTTCAACCGCGCGGAGAAGAAGAACGCCATCACCCGCGCCATGTACCAGACCATGACCGAGGCGCTGAGGGCGGGAGATACGGATGAAGCGGTGCGGGTGACGGTCTTTCTCGGCAGCGAGGGCTGCTTTTCCGCCGGCAACGACCTTGCCGATTTCCTCGACGTCACCGAGAGCGGCACGATGGGCGGAGAGGTGCTCGGTTTCCTCCATGCGCTCGCCGCCCATGAGAAGCCGCTCGTTTCGGGCGTGGATGGCCTTGCCATCGGCATCGGCACGACGATCCATCTCCATTGCGACCTGACTTACGCCTCGGATCGAACGCAGTTCCGCACGCCCTTCGTCGATCTGGCGCTGGTGCCCGAGGCGGCGTCCAGCCTGCTTGCACCGCGCGTGATGGGCCACCAGCGCGCCTTCGCCCTGCTCGCGGCGGGCGAGAGCCTTTCCGCCGCCGCCGCGCGTGAGGCCGGGCTCGTCCATGCGGTGGTGGAGCCGGGTGCCGTGGAAAGAGAGACGCTGGCCGCCGCCGGACGCCTTGCCGACAAGCCGCCGGCGGCGCTTGCCATCGCCCGGCGTCTCATCCGGGGCGACCGTGCCGATGTGGCCGCGCGCATCGATGAGGAGGCAAGGCATTTCGCGGCGCAACTGAAGAGCCCGGAGGCCCGCGCCGCCCTCGAAGCTTTCCTGTCCCGGCGCTGAGGCCCGGCCGGACAAGACGCCGATCGGCCCCACAATTTGTGGTCGGTCAATTTTAATCAGGCCTTAAACACGTTTTCCTAGGGTGCCGTACTTCCCGGTCTTCGTGCCGGCGGCCGCATGATGCGTTCGAAACCAGCCCTCCGGCATGCCGTTCAGCATCGCGTTCCCGCCCAAGGCGAGGGCGCCCGAAGGAATTTGCTTTCATGCCCAAGCGCACCAATCTGATGACGCGCATCCTCGTCGTCGCATCCCTCGTCGTCATTGCCGCCTTTACCGGCTTTTCCCTTTATATCGATAGTCTGCAGCGCAGCGCGCTGACGAAATCGGTCGAGGAAAGCATCGATTCTTCCGGCAAACAGGCGGCGGAGAGCATCGCAAACTGGCTGAACGCCCGTGTGATGCTGACGGAGCTTGCCGGCGCGGGCGTCGGCAGGTCGGCCGATGCCGAGGAAATCCTCAAGGGCTTCGACAATCCGCTGCTCAGCCGCGAATTCGCGCTGGTCTATTTCGGCAGCGAGGAAGGCGTCATGACGCGTCTTCCGGACGCCAAGATGCCGGAAGGCTACGATCCCCGCAAGCGCGGCTGGTACAAGGACACCGTCGCACGCGGCGCGCCGGTGCTGACCGACCCGTATGTGGATTCCGCGTCCCAGAAGCTCGTCATCAGCGCCACCGCACCCGTCAGGCGTGACGGCAGGCTGCTCGGCATCGCGGGCACCGATTTCCCGCTGCAGGGCCTGCTCGGCATGATCGGCGATGTCGATCTCGGCGGCATGGGCTCGGCCTTCCTCGTCAACCAGTCGGGCACCGTTCTCGTCCATCCGAACAGCGACCTGGTCGCCAAGCCGTTGAGCGACGTCTTCCCGCAGGAAACGCCGTCCATCGACGGCAAGGGGCTGATGGAGACCGAGCTTGGCGGCAAGCGCGTGCTGGTCAGCTTCGTGCCGGTCGACGGCCTGCCGGTGCTCGAAAACTGGTATCTCTGCCTGATCGTCGACCGCGACATCGCCTATGCCGGCATTTCCGAGTTCCGCGTCGCGGCAACCATCGGCACCGTCGTCGGCGTGCTCGTCATGATCGGCGTGCTGGCGCTCTTGCTGTCGCGCCTTGTCATCAAGCCGGTGGTGCGCATGACCGGCATGATGAGCAAGCTCGCCCGCGGCGATGTCTCGGAGGAGATTCCGGATCGCGACCGCACGGACGAGATCGGCCAGATGGCCGCCGCCGTCGCCGTCTTCCGCGACAATGCCATCGAGCGCACGCGTCTTGAAAATGCCGCCGAGGAGGGCCGCGTGCTGTCGGAGAGCGAGCGCCGCGAGCGCGAGGCGGCAAAGGCCCGCGAGGCCGCCGAGATCCACCACGCCGTCGAGGCGCTGGCGGACGGCCTCGGCCGCCTTGCAGACGGCGATCTCGCCCATCGGATCGAGACGCCCTTCGCCGGCCATCTCGACCGCCTGCGCACCGACTTCAACCATTCGCTGACCAGGCTCCACACGGCAATGACGACGGTCGGCCAGAACGCCCGCGCCATCGATGCCGGCGCGACGGAGATCCGTTCGGCCGCCGACGATCTCGCGCGTCGCACCGAGCAGCAGGCGGCTTCCGTCGAGGAAACCGCCGCCGCGCTGGAAGAGATCACCACCACCGTCAAGGATTCGACGCGCCGGGCCGAAGAAGTCGGTTCGCTGGTCGCGCGCACCCGCACCGGGGCGGAGAAGTCGGGTGAGGTGGTGCGCCGCGCCGTCTCGGCCATGCAGGGTATCGAAAAGTCCTCGCACGAGATCTCCAACATCATCGGCGTGATCGACGATATCGCCTTCCAGACGAACCTGCTGGCGCTGAATGCCGGCGTGGAAGCCGCGCGTGCAGGGGAAGCCGGCAAGGGCTTTGCGGTCGTGGCGCAGGAAGTGCGCGAACTCGCCCAGCGCTCGGCCAACGCCGCCAAGGAGATCAAGGCGCTGATCACCACGTCCGGCGATCAGGTCCGCTCCGGTGTCGCACTGGTCGATGAGACGGGTGCCGCGCTCGAAGCCATCGTGCGCGAGGTGCAGGAGATCAATGGCCATGTGAACGCCATCGTGACAGCGGCCCGCGAACAGTCGACGGGTCTCCAGGAGATCAACACCGCCGTCAACACGATGGACCAGGGCACGCAGCAGAATGCCGCCATGGTGGAGGAACAGACCGCCGCCAGCCACGGCCTCGCCGCCGAAGCCGCCGCGCTCAATACGCTTCTGGCGCAGTTCAAGCTGGGGGCTGCAGCGCCGGCCGTGACCGCAAGCCGCCGCGCGGCCTGACGATAGACGGGGAGCCGTCGCCGGCTCCCGTCAGCTTGCCCATCGGCCGCTATCCCCTGCCGTCATCCTCGGCCTCGTGCCGAGGATGACGATTGTGGGAGGGGCGAGGATTGTCGACGGGCCGGGGAAGCGGTCGCCGGCGCCCTTTCCCCCATGGAACCCCCTTACTTCTCCAGCACCGCCACCGCTTCCACATGCGCCGACCAGAGGAACTGGTCGATGGGCGTGACGCGCTTGATGCTGTAGCCGGCGGCCGTCAGGATCGACAGGTCGCGGGCAAGGCTCACGGGATTGCAGGAAACCGCGATGATCGTCCCGACGCCGGAGCGGGCAAGTTCCCGGCATTGATCCTCCGCCCCGGCGCGCGGCGGATCGAAGACCACGGCATCATAGACCTTCAGTTCGGACGCCATCAGCGGCCGGCGGAACAGATCGCGCCGTTCCACGGTCACAGGCTTCAGCCCTTGCGTGTTGCGCGCGGCATGATCCAGCGCCTTCAGCGCCTTCTCGTCGCCCTCCACCGCATGCACTTTCGCCTTGCGGGCGATCCGCAGGGCGAAGGTGCCCGAACCGGCGAAGAGGTCGGCGACGCGCTTGGCCTTGCCGAGAGCGTCCAGCACCAGTTCGGCCATGGCCTCTTCCGCCGGCTTGGTCGCCTGGGTGAAGCCGCCGGCCGGCGGGGAGACGCGGACGCCGGAAAAATCGATCTCGGGTTTCTGCGGCTCGATCAGGATCTCGCCGTCATGGGTGACACGGGCAATGCCGCGCAGCGAAAGGACGGTCTCGGTTACGGCGCGGCGCTGCTTGTCGCCGATCTTGCGCACGCCTTCGAAGGCGAGGTCGAGGCCGGAAAGCGTTTCGAGCACGGTGAGGCGGAACGGCTCGCTGGAGGTGGCGATCGCGGCGGCGACGCGGCGGATCGCATCCAGCTGCGAGACGATGCCGCCGCTCGAGATCGGACACTGCTCGATGGAAACGATGTGATGGCTGCCGGCCTGGTTGAAGCCGAGCAGGATGCCCTTCTCCGTCTTGCGCGCGGTGAAGACGACGCGCCGGCGTTCGCCCGGCCGGGCAAGGACGAGCGGGCCCACCTCCGGCGTCAGCGCCTTCGATTTCAGCGCCTGGACGACGAGGCCGCGCTTGAAGTCATGGTAGAGCGCGTCGCCGGCATGCTGCAGCGTGCAGCCGCCGCAGGTGCCGTTCTTGCCGTTGGGGCCGAAATGAATGCAGGGCGGTTCGACGCGCTCGGGCGAGGCGACCGACATGGACATCACGGTGCCTTGGTTCCTCACGCGCGCCACGGCAACCGTTTCGCCGGGCAGGGTGAAGGGCACATAGACCGGACCGCCGGCCGCATCCGCGATGCCGTCGCCGCCGCTGCCGAGCCGCGCGATGGTGAGCGTTTCCGTCGTCATGGCTTTCGGCCTCCAAGAAGAAATTCGCGATTGCCGTCACCCCCGGTGATCGGCGAGGGCACAAGCCCGAAACTCTGCCAGCCCATATCCTCGACGAGCCAGCGCTCCAGCTCCGCGGCGACGGCGGGCGCGCTTTCCGGATCCTTCAGAAGACCCGCCTTGCTGATCGCCTCCCGTCCTGCCTCGAATTGCGGCTTGACGAGAAGGGCGCAGAAGGCGCCCGGCCGCGCCAATGTCAAGGCCGGCGGCAGCGCCAGTTTCAGCGAGATGAAGGAGACGTCGGAAACCACCGCGCCGATCTCCCGTCCGCCAAGGTCCGTCCGGGCGAGCGCCCGCGCATTCAACCCTTCGAGATTGGTGACGCGGGCATCGTCGCGAAGGCGCGGATGAAGCTGGTCATGGCCGACATCGACGGCGACGACATGCGCCGCGCCGCGCTCCAGCAGGACCTGCGTGAAGCCGCCGGTGGAGGCGCCGATGTCGAGACAGTCGATACCCTGGGGATCGAGGCCGAAATGGTCCAGCGCCGCGATGAGCTTCAGCGCCGCGCGCGACACATAGGCCTGCGCCGGATCGTCGATCGCCAATGCCGCGGAGGCCGGAAAGCTTGCGCTCGGCTTGGTGACCACGCGGCCGTTCACCGTCACGGTGCCGCGCATGATCGCATCGCGCGCCCGCGAGCGGCTGGCAACGAGGCCGGCATTCAGCAGAAGCTGATCGAGGCGGATGGTTTCGGTGGGGTCAGGCATCGCCTCTCATGACGCTTCGGATGCAAAGAGGCAAGTCCCGTCTCCGGGCCGACGCCGATTTACCCGGCGACGCCGACGCCGATCGCCTTCTGACCCAGCGCCTGGAAGACCGTCGTGACGATGCCGGCGCGGTCGAGGCCCGCCTTGGCATACATCGCATCGGGCTTGGCCTGCTCCATCCAGATATCGGGCAGCACCATGGGGCGCACCTTGAGGCCATGGTCGAGCAGGCCCTCCGATGCGAGGAACTGCAGCACATGGCTGGCAAACCCGCCGATGGCGCCTTCCTCGATGGTGATCAGCACCTCATGGTGGCGGGCGAGCTGGCGGATGAGATCGTGGTCGAGCGGCTTGGCGAAGCGCGCATCGGCAACCGTCGTGGAAAGTCCGGCGGCATCGAGATCCTCGGCGGCTGTGATGCATTCCTGAAGGCGCGTGCCGAAGGAGAGCAGCGCCACCTTGGAGCCCTGCTTGACGATGCGGCCCTTGCCGATGGGCAGGATCTCGCCGCGGGCCGGCATGTCGACGCCGACGCCCTCGCCGCGCGGATAGCGGAAGGAGATCGGGCCGTCGTCATAGGCGGCGGCGGTGCGCACCATATGCTTCAGCTCCGCCTCGTCGGCGGCGGCCATGACGACGAAACCCGGCAGGGTGGCAAGATAGGTCGTGTCGAACGAGCCGGCATGGGTGGGCCCGTCGGCGCCGACGAAGCCGGCGCGGTCGATGGGAAAGCGGACGGCCAGGCCCTGGATGGCGACGTCATGCACCACCTGGTCGTAGCCGCGCTGCAGGAAGGTGGAATAGAGCGCGCAGAACGGCTTGTAGCCCTCCGCGGCCAGGCCGGCGGCAAACGTCACCGCATGCTGCTCGGCGATGCCGACGTCGAAGGTGCGGGCGGGATAGGCAGCGGCGAGCTTGTCGAGGCCGGTGCCAGCGGGCATGGCGGCGGTGACGCCGACGATCTTCTCGTCGAAGCCGGCTTCCTGAACCAGCGCATCGGCGAAGACGGCGGTATAGGCAGGGGCGTTCGGCTTGGCCTTGGCCTGTGCGCCGGTAATGACGTCGAAGGTGTTGACGCCGTGATACTTGTCGGCGGCGGCTTCCGCCGGCGGATAGCCCTTGCCCTTCTGGGTGACGACGTGGATCAGCACCGGGCCCTTGGAATTGTCCCGCACATTGCGCAGCACGGGCAGGAGGTGCTCGAAGGAATGACCGTCGATCGGGCCGATATGGTAGAAGCCCATCTCCTCGAACAGCGTGCCGCCGGTGACATAGCCGCGTGCATGCTCGACGGCGCGGGTGATCGCCCGGTCGACCGTCTTGCCGAGATAGGCCGTCAGTTTCTTGCCGAGATCGCGAAAGCCCATATAGGTGCGCCCGGACGCGAGGCGCGCGAGATAGGCGCTCATCGCGCCCGTCGGCGGGGCGATCGACATGTCGTTGTCGTTGAGGATGACGATGAGGCGCGCATCGAGCGCGCCGGCATTGTTCAGCGCCTCATAGGCCATGCCGGCCGACATGGCGCCGTCGCCGATGACGGCGATGACATTGCGGTGCTCGCCGGAAAGATCGGCGGCGACGGCCATGCCGAGGCCGGCGGAAATCGAGGTCGAGGAATGGGCGGCGCCGAAGGGGTCGTATTCGCTTTCCGCCCTTCGGGTGAAGCCCGAAAGCCCGTCCTCCTGGCGCAGCGTGCGGATGCGCTCGCGCCGGCCGGTGAGGATCTTGTGCGGATAGCACTGGTGGCCGACGTCGAAGATCAGCCGATCCTTCGGCGTGTCGAAGACCTTGTGGATGGCGATGGTCAGCTCCACCACGCCGAGGCCTGCGCCCAGATGCCCGCCCGTGCGCGATACCGCATCGATCATCTCGGCGCGCAGTTCGCCGGCCAGTTGCGGCAGGTCGCGATCGTCCACGGCCTTGAGGTCCGCCGGGATGCGAACCTTGTCGAGCAGGGGTGTGGCGGGTGCTTGTGTCACTCTCATGCCTCGTATTCTCGCCGGGCTCCGGCGCGGACCGGCCCGGATTTGCGGCTTTTGCCGTCATTGCCTGTCACATGCAGAATGCGACGCGCGATTTCAACCGTTTCGACAAGTCTAGAGCGTATTTCGCCGGATTGATACCCGCGCTAACGGACGCATTGCCGCGTTCTGTCGGGCAATTGGGACATTTTGCGGACCGCGCCCGCCTTCCTTTCTTGCCGGTCAATCTTGACCGGCGGCCGTTCGCGGCTTTTTTCCGCGCGATTTGCGTGTTGAAACATTCAGCGCCACGGCGGCGCGGATGAGCGCCGTCAACGCCGCCTCGTCAATTGCCTCGCCCTCGCGCAGATCGATGGCGCGGCGCGTATTGCCCTCCAGGCTGGAATTGAAGAGGCCGGCCGGGTCTTCCAGCGACGCCCCCTTGGCGAAGGTCATCTTCACCACGGCCTTGTAGGTCTCGCCCGTGCAGAGGATGCCGTCATGCTCCCAGACGGGAACACCCCGCCATTTCCATTCCTCGACGACCTCGGGGTCGGCCTTGTGAATGATCTCGCGCAGGCGGGCCAGTGTCTCGCCGCGCCAGTCGGCAAGCTCGGCGATCCGCCGGTCGATCAGCCGGGCGGGAGAATCGGTTTCACTCACGGGTGCCGTCCTTCGTCACATGCGCTCGCCGGGCAGTCTGCTGGCCTGGCCGATCCAGTCGGCAAGCTGCGCTTCATCCAGCCCGTCGCCTTCATGGATGTGAAAGTAGCGCGTTTCGGCGGATTTGGAAGCGACCGGCGGCATCGGATCAAGAAGGGCGCCGCGGAAGAAGGCGAGCTTGATATATTTGGCAAAGCAATGCACGCCGAGAAACCAGCCGTCGCCCTCCATGCCGTAAAGCGGCGAATTCCACTTCACGGCCTTCCGGACATCCGGCACGGTCTTGACGACCAGCGCGTCGAGCCGGCGGCCGATATCGCTCTTCCAGCCGGGCATGGCGGCGATATAGGCCTTTACCGGTTCGTCGCCATAGCCCTTGGCAATCTGCGGATTGCCGCCGGAAAGCAGCACCGGTTCCGTCTTCTCGCGCATCGGCTCCTCCCGTTTCAGCCCGCCGGCAGCGGCACGAATTCCTCTTCGTCACCCGGCACGATATCGAAGCGTCCGGTGCGCCATTCCTCCTTCGCCTGCTCGATGCGCTCTTTCGAGGAGGAGACGAAGTTCCACCAGATGTAACGTTTCGATCCGAGCGCGGCGCCGCCGAACACCATGATGTGACACCCTTCGGAGCCTGCCTTCAGCGTGATCGCGTCGCCCGGCCGGAAGACGAGCAACTGGTCGGCGGGGAAGACGTCTCCGGCAACGTCCAGCGCGCCGGAAAGCACATAGACGGCGCGTTCCTCCCAGTCCGCCGCAAGCGGCGCGGCCGCGCCCGGCGCAAGCGTCAGGTCGGCATAGAGCGTATCCGTTGGCACGGCGACCGGCGACACGTAACCCTCATAGGCGCCGATGATCGTGCGCCCCGCAATGCCATCCGCCGAAAAGGCGGGCAGCGCCTCGCGCGTGGTATGGGAAAAGACGGGGGTCATCTCCTCCTGGTTGTCCGGCAGCGCCAGCCAGGTCTGAAGGCCGGAGATCGAATGCGCCTTGCCGCGCAGGTTTTCCGGCGAGCGCTCCGAATGCACGATGCCGCGCCCTGCCGTCATCAGGTTCACGTCGCCCGGCGCGATCACCATCTCGGTGCCGAGGCTGTCGCGATGCTTGATCTCGCCGTCGAAGAGATAGGTGACGGTGGAAAGCCCGATATGCGGATGCGGCTTGACGTCGATCGCCTCGCCCGCGCGCAGCAGCGCCGGCCCCATGCGGTCGAAGAAGATGAAGGGGCCGACGAGCCGGCGCTTGGCGGTCGGCAGCGCCCGGCGCACCTCCAGCCCGCCGATATCGCTCGTGCGCGGAATGATCAGCTGTTCCAGCGCATCGCACGCCGCCGCATCGCCCGCTTCCGGGTCCTTTCCGGGAAAGAAGCTCATTGCGCCCTCCGGTGATTGGTTCGTGGCCGCATGGTAGCGGGCGGGATGCGGCAGGGATAGGGCGTAAGGCGTTGACGGTGTGGTCAGGAAATGGCGCCTGACCCTCGCGTAGCGAGCGCGCGGGCAGGGCGCTCGCTTACGTTCCGTCGAGCGGCTCCACACCCTGCACTTTGCCGGCGCGATCGAGGCGGATCTTCTCGATGCGGTTCTCGGCGGCCGAAAGGAGCGTCTCGCAGTGCTTCTTCAAGGCTTCGCCGCGCTCGTAGATCTCGATGGAGCGGTCGAGCGGCACGTCGCCGCGCTCGAGGGCGGCGACGATCTTTTCCAGCTCCTCGACGGCCTGTTCGAAGCTGAGGGCGGAGACATCCGGGGCAGGGGCGGGGTTGTTCATGGTCAGCCTCTCATCAGGCGAAAGATATGGGTGGCGGCGGATTCGGCAAGGCCCGTCAGGTCGTAGCCGCCTTCCAGCAGGCTGACCACCCGGTGGTTCGCCGATTTTTCCGAAAGTTCCATCAGCTTGGCCGTTGCCCAGTCGAAATCCTCGGCGACGAGGTTGATGCTCGCCAGCGGATCGCGGTGGTGGGCATCGAAGCCGGCGGAAATGAGGATCACGTCCGGACGGAAATCGGCAAGGCGCGGCAGCACGCGCGACTTGAAGGCCTCGCGGAAATGGTCGCTGCCCGTATCGGGCGACAGCGGTGCGTTGACGATATTGCCCGCGCCCGTCTCCTCCTTCGCGCCGGTGCCGGGATAAAGCGGCATCTGGTGTGTGGAACAGAAGAGCACGGAGGGATCGTCGTGGAAGATGTCCTGCGTGCCGTTGCCGTGGTGCACGTCCCAGTCGACGATGGCGACGCGTTCGGCGCCATGGGCCCTTTGTGCGTGTCGGGCGGCGATGGCGATATTGTTGAAGAAGCAGAAGCCCATGGCCTTTTCGCGCTCGGCATGGTGGCCGGGCGGACGGGCGGCGACGAAGGCATTGTCGGCCTTGCCGGTGAAGACCGCGTCGACGGCGGCGATAGCCGCGCCGATGCCGGTCAGCGCCGCCTGAAGGCTCGCCGGGCTGGCATAGGTATCCGCCTCGACCTGGTTGATGCCGTCCTCGGGAATGGCGGACAGGACGTCACGCAGGTGCTTTTCGGAATGGGCGAGCAGCACGAAATCCTCGCTCGCCTCCACCGCCTTCTCGCGCACGAGCGGCGAGAAACGTTCATGCTCCAGCGCGAGATTGAGCGCCCGGATGCGGTCGGACCGTTCCGGGTGTCCCTCCGGCGTATGATGCTCGAGGAAGATCGGGTTCTCGAAGAGAAACGTCGTCATGGCCGAAAGCTACCCATTGCGGTTCACGAGGTCCACGGGAAATGGGCCAGTGCCCCGGCCTTTTCAACAGTCACGGCGCCAGGAGCAGCTTTCCGCCGCGCGCGGGGTCGTATTGCCGCTGAAGGGCGGCCGGAAGATCGCAAAGGGCATGGATGCTCTCGACCGTCGAGGCGAGCCGCCCCGCGCGGATGCCTTCGAAGCTGCGCCGGAAGGCCGTCTCTATCGCCGCACGCGGCGCGGCATGCACCCAGCTGCGCAGCCAGAGGAAGGAGAAGGCGACGGCCTCCCGCCGGCTTGCCACCAGTGCCGGATCGAGCTGAGCGCCGCTGAGCGCGCCGTACTGGACGAAGGCGCCGCCGCGGCGGATCTGCCGGAACAGCGCCTCGCCCGGCGCACCGCCGACGGCGTCGAGAACCGCATCGAGCGGCGGGGCGCACCGCGTGACGATCTCGCCGGTAAAATCGCCGGCAAGGCGCGTTGCCGCCCGTTCGCTCCGCACCAGCGCGACCGGCTGGAAGCCGGCATCCGCAAGCAGGGCGAGCAGCATCCTGCCGATGGCGGAGGCCGCCGCCGTGACGCCGATGCGCCGACCCGCGCCGTCACCGAAATGGTCCTGCACGGCATCGACAAGCCGAAAGGCCGTCAGCGGGTTCACATAGGCCATGGCGGCCGCGTCGTCGGAAAGGTCGTCCGGAACGGCAAAGCACCAGTCCGCCGGCCGCAGGAGAAATTGCTGCCAGAGGCCGCTTGCGCCGATCGGCAGCACGCGCTGGCCGGGGACAAGCCCGGTCACCCCATCGCCGATCCGCACCACCTCGCCGACCCCTTCGAACCCCGGGAACGAAGGGCAGGGACGTGCGGCTGCGATAGGCGCCGGTGACGGGGATGAGATCGGATGGATTGATCGCCGCGCGGCGAATGCGGATTTCCACCTCGCCGGGGCCGGGCGCCACCCGCGGCGCTTCTTCGAGGCCGACGACCGCACGGGGATCGCCGAAGGTTCTCACGACGGCGCGCAGCATGTCCGGATCATGCATCCCTCATCTCCGCGCGCCGTCGTCGTTTCGTGTCGCTTGCCGCCGCGATCCTATGCGCGCTGCGGCAGGAGCGGATAGCCGGCGAGCACCGCGCGGCCGGCCAGCGCGGCGATGCCGACCTTGATCAGGTCGCCGGGCAGGAAGGTCGCGGAGGCGATGACGGCCGGCAGGAAGGCATTGCCGGTCGCATAGCTGAGCCAGGCGAGGCCGAAGAGATAGACGACGAGGACGCCGCCGGCGAAGGCCGCCGCGACGAAGGCGGCAAGCTGGGCGATCTCGTTCTGCCCCTCGCGAACGAAGCGCTGGGCGATCAGGCCGCAGACATAGGCGCCGCATGCCCAGCCGATGATGTAGCCCGCGGTCGGGCCGGCGAAGACGGCAAGGCCGCCGCGCCCGCCCGAAAGCACCGGCAGACCGATGGCGACGAGCAGGAGGAAGAGCAGCATGGAGATCGCGCCCCGGCGCGCGCCGAGAATGCAGCCGGCCAGCATCGGACCGAGCGACTGCGCGGTGATCGGCACGGGAATGAAGCCGAGCGTGACCGGCGGCAGCAGGCCGAGCACGATCATGATGGCGGCGAAAAGGGCGATGAGGACGATATCTCTGGTGGTCATGTCGGATCCCCCGATTGGACAAGATAGGGCTTAGTGCCGCCGAAAGCCCCGGGCGTCAATCGCCATGGCGATCATATCCGCATCCTTCAGCGTCAGGATGATGAGCGGCACCAGCAGCGTGAGCGGCCGGACGGGCAGGCCGCGCGCCTTGTGCGCAGCGACGATCTCGCCGTAGCGCGCAAGGATTTCCGGTACAAAGCGGATGGCAAGGCCGACGGCGAGGCTGACATCCGCCGCCCGCACGAGACCGAGCCGCTCCAGCGGCGCAAGCAGGCGGGCGATCTCGTCCATGAAGGCCGAAATGCCGGTCGTCGCCGTCACCGCGGCGGCGATGAGGACAAGCGTGGACAAGCGGCAGAAGGTGGCAAACCCTTCCAGCGGCGATTGCAGGAAATAGTTCGCGGCCGCGACGAGCAGCACCGTGAACAGCACGAATCGCACCCGCCGCCAGGCCTCGCCAGGGCCGATGCGGGTCGAAAGATAAAGCCCCGATGAGAGCGCCAGCGCCGGCACGAGGATGCGCAGGTCCGAGGTGAGGAAGAGCAGAATCGCCGTGAGGAACAGCAGTGCCAGCTTGCCGCGCACCGGCATGCGGTGGAGAAGCGAATCGCCCTCGATGTCGAGCCCGTTCAGCATGCGGCGATCGTCCTATAGGCGGCGACGGCCTCGGCCGGCGGGCCGTCCGCGGCAAGCCGCCCCGCGTCGAATACCAGCACCCGCTCGAAATCGTCGAGCAGCGCCAGATCATGGGTGATCACCAGCACCTGTTCGGTCAGGCCGGCGATGGTGCGCTCGATCAGCGCGCGGTTCCTCAGGTCGAGCTGGTTGGTCGGCTCGTCGAGGATGAGCAGATCCGGGCCGGTGACGAGCACGCTGGCAATGGCGCCGAGCTGGGTTTCGCCACCGGAAAGCTCGTGCACGCGCCGCCGCGCCAGATGGGAAATGTTGAACCGCGCCAGGATCGCCTCGGTCCTTTCCGCGATCTCCGCCTTGCCATAGCCGCGGTTCTTGAGGCCGAAGGCGATATCCTCGGCGAGGATCGGCAGGATCATCTGGTGCTGCGGGTTCTGGAAGATGAAGCCGGTGCGACCGCGCGCCGCCGTTTCGTCGCGCACCGTATCGAGGCCGCCCACCGTCACCGTGCCGGCGGTCGGCTTGACGAGGCCGTTGATCAGCCGCGCCATCGTCGTCTTGCCGGAGCCGTTGAGGCCGACCACCCCGATGCGCCGTTCACTGAGGCGCAGCGTCAGCGGTTGAAGCGCGGTGCGCCCGGCATAGGCCACCGTGGCGGCGGTAAAGACGATATCCAAGAGCGGGATCCCGGTTCGCGAAGGTGGCGGAGCTATAGAGCAAATCCGGGAATGGTGTGAAGCCGTTTCCGTTCGAACGGGCGCGACGGGCAACCGGGGAGGGGGATGTCCCCCATTTTTCCTTCATCGCAAGGCTGGAACAAAACAAGAATATATGCCTATCATCCGGTCATGACGATTCTGCTCTCCAATGCCGAGGCCCGACGTGTCTTCCTTGCCCGCCAGGGGCTCAGCGCGCCGCCTGGCCGTCTTCTCGGCAAGGAGGGCCTGCTTCAGCTCATCCATGATATCGGTTTCGTGCAGGTGGACAGCATCGCCACCGTCGAGCGCGCCCATCACCAGATCCTCTTCTCGCGCAACCAGACCTATCGGCGCGAGCATCTGACCGATCTTCTCGAAAAGGACGGTGAGCTCTTCGAGAACTGGACGCATGACGCCTCCATCATCCCGAGTGCCTTCTTCCGCTACTGGAAGCATCGCTTCCTGCGCGAGGAAGCCTCGATCATCGAGCGCTGGCGCAAGTGGCGCGGGGAGGGTTTCGAGGAGGCCTTCGACGAGACGCTCGCCCGCATCGTCGAAGGCGGAGCGGTGCTGTCGCGCGACCTGAAGGCGGAGGATCACAAGTCCGGCGGCTGGTGGAACTGGCACCCCAACAAGACAGCGCTGGAATATCTCTGGCGCACCGGCAAGGTGGCGATCGCCCGGCGGGAAAATTTCCAGAAGGTCTACGATCTCGTCGAGCGCGTGCTGCCCGAACATCACCATAGGCCCGCCGTCGAGCACGATGCCTTCGTCGACTGGGCCTGCCGTAGCGCGCTGACGCGTCTCGGCTTTGCCACCCATGGCGAGATCGCCGCCTTCTGGGATCTGATCTCGCCGGAGGAGGCGAAAGCCTGGGTGGAGGCGCATCGCGAGGAGTTGCGTCCGGTCTCCATCGCGCCTGCGGATGGCGGCAAGCCGCGCGCCTCGCATGCTTTCGCCGACTTTGCCGAGACGCTGGCGGACGTGCCGGAACCGCCCGCCCGCCTTCGCGTGCTCTCGCCCTTCGATCCGCTGATCCGCGACCGCAACCGCACCGAGCGGCTGTTCGGCTATCTCTACCGCATCGAGATTTTCGTGCCGGAACCGAAGCGGCAATACGGCTACTACGTCTTCCCGCTGCTGGAGGCCGACCGCCTCGTCGGCCGCATCGACATGAAGGCCGACCGAAAGGCCGGCACGCTCGACATCAAGCGCCTGTGGTGGGAGCGGAAGATCCGCCCCTCGACCGGCCGGCTCGAAAGGCTGGAAGCCGAACTTGCCCGCCTTGCGAGATTTTCGGGCGTGGAGCGGGTGCGCTATCTCGACGGGTGGCGCGGAGAGGCGAGTTGACGGCGTGCGACGAGATGGTCGCTTGGAAAGATCGTCCTTGCCTGACCCTCTCCCGCAAGCGGGGAGAGAGCCTGTGCCTCACGAACGGTCATTGTTTGAGGAAACCGCTGCGGCATATCCCTTCTCCCCGTTCACGGGAAGGTCGCGGCAGCGGAATGACGGGCAGTGCAAACGGTCGTTTCGCAGCGACGCCCTCCCCGGACCCGCTCAGCACAAATCCGTCGCACTGATCCGGATGCCGAAGCCTTCGAGGCCGACATAGTGCCGCTCACGCGAGGCGATGAGGCGGATGGAACTGATGCCGAGATCCTTGAGGATCTGTGCGCCGAGACCGATTTCCAGCCATTCGCTTTCGCGCGCCTGCGCCTCGTCGTGACCCTCGCGTTCCTGCATGCCCTTGCGCGTGGTATGCGAGATGCCGACGCCGACCGAGCCTTCGCGCAGATAGACGATGACGCCGCGGCCTTCGCCGGCGATGCGGTTCATGATGTCGTCGATCTGCCGGTTCGCGCCGAAGACGTCGCTGCCGACATTTTCCAGATGCAGGCGCACCGGAATGTCGACGCCGTCGCGGATGTCGCCGAAGACGACCGCGAGATGCTGCATCGGATCCCAGGGCAGCGTATAGGCGAAAGCCTTGGCCTTGCCGTAGGGCGTGTCGAGATCGACGGCGCCGACCTGCTCGATCAGCGTCTCCTTGCGCTGGCGATAGGCGATGAGATCGGCGACCGAGACCTGCTTCAGGCCGTGTTGTTCGGCAAAGGCCGCGACCTGCGGGCCGCGCATCACGGTGCCGTCGTCATTGACGAGCTCGCTGATGACGCCGATCGGCGGGAGGCTGGCGAGCTTGCACAGGTCGACGGCCGCTTCCGTATGGCCGGAGCGCATCAGGACGCCGCCCTCGCGCGCGACCAGCGGGAAGATATGGCCGGGGCGCACGAAGTCGCTCGGCCCGATATTCGGGTTGGCGAGGTTGCGCACCGTCAGGGTGCGGTCGTCGGCGGAAATGCCGGTCGTCGTGCCGTGCTTGAAGTCGACGGAGACGGTGAAGGCGGTGGTATGGGCCGAATCGTTCTCCGCCACCATGGCGTTGAGGTTCAGGCGCTTGGCCTCTTCGCGCGGCATGGGCGTGCAGACGATGCCGGACGTGTGGCGCACGATGAAGGCCATCTTCTCCGGCGTGCAATGCACCGCCGCCACGATGAGGTCTCCCTCGTTCTCGCGGCCGTCGTCATCGGTGACGACGACGATCTCGCCGGCCTCGAAGGCGCGGATGGCATCGACGACGCGGGTCTGGTCGTAGCTCATGGCTGGGTCCTATCTCAAACGGCCTGTCTGGCCGCGGTCACGCAGATAATGGTCGGCGATGGCGCAGGCCACCATGGCCTCGCCGATCGGCACGGCGCGGATGCCCACGCAGGGATCGTGCCGGCCCTTGGTGCGCACGTCGACATTGTTGCCGTCCGCATCGATCGAGCGGCGCTCGGTGAGGATGGAGGAGGTCGGCTTGATGGCGAAGCGCGCGATCACCGGCTGGCCGGTGGAAATGCCGCCGAGAATGCCGCCGGCATGGTTGGAAAGGAAGAGCGGGGCGCCGTCATTGCCCATGCGCATCTCGTCGGCATTCTCCTCGCCGGTAAGTTCGGCGGAGGCGAAACCCTCGCCGATCTCCACGCCCTTGACGGCGTTGATCGACATGAGAAGCGAGGCGATGTCCTGGTCGAGCTTGCCGTAGACCGGCGCGCCGATACCGGCGGGAACGCCCTCGGCGACCACTTCCACGACCGCGCCGATGGAGGAGCCGGCCTTGCGGATGCCGTCGAGATACTCTTCCCAGACCGGCACGATGGCCGGGTCCGGCGCGAAGAACGGGTTGTTGTTCACCTCGTTCCAGTCCCAGTTGGCGCGGTCGATCCTGTGCTTGCCGATCTGCACCAGCGCGGCGCGCACCGTCAGCCCCGGCACCACCTTGCGGGCAAGGCCGCCGGCGGCAACGCGCGCCGCGGTCTCGCGGGCGGAGGACCGGCCGCCGCCGCGATAGTCGCGGACGCCGTATTTGACGTCATAGGTGTAGTCGGCATGGCCGGGGCGGTAGCGTCTCGCGATCTCGCCGTAATCCTTGGAACGCTGGTCGGTGTTCTCGATCAGCATGGAGACGGGCGTGCCGGTGGTGATCATCGTCTCACCGTCGTCGTCCATCATCACGCCGGAGAGCACCTTGACGAGATCGTCCTCGCGGCGCTGCGTCACGAAGCGCGACTGGCCGGGCTTGCGCTTGTCGAGCCAGGCCTGAAGTTCGGCGAGCGTGAAGCGGATGCCGGGCGGGCAGCCGTCCACCACGCAGCCGAGCGCCGGTCCATGGCTTTCGCCCCAGGTGGTGACGCGGAAGAGATGACCGAAAGTATTGTGCGACATGAGCGGAACCGGACCCCACAGGAAAGTGCGCTCTCTCTTAGTGGAAAAGGCGGGGGAGGGACAAGGGTTTGTGTGAGGACCGCTTCCCGCAGCGCCCGTTCGGACAATCCGGGGGATGAGCGGGCGGCACGCCTTGATTCGCGGGACCTTTCCCGCCATCCATTGCGGGAACGCCGCGCGGCGGGCGAATTTCGCCATATTTGGGGGGCATCTGACATGGCCAGCAAAAGACTGATTCATTCCCGGGGATTTGCATGATGCGCTTTCTGATCGCCGCGCTGATGGCCACGGCCGTTTTCCTTTCGCCGCTCGCCGCCTCGGCCGAAAGCGCCGACGTGGAGGCCGTGATCACGAATGTCGACACGACCAATCTCAGCCTGTCGCTCGACGACGGCAAGAAGTACCAGGCCCCCGAGGAATTCAATTTCGAAGGTCTCGAACCGGGCGTGAAGGTGCTGGTGTTCTATACCGAGGTCGACGGCAAGCGCGTCATCAACGATCTCGAAGTGGTCCAGTAACGCGGGGCCGCGGCCCCATCACCTTCTTCAGAGCCAGTGCATCCCGCCCGCATCGATGCGCAGCACCCGATCCTGGTGGATCGGCGTATTGGCCGCTTCTTCCTCACCCATGCCATGCAGGCGGAAGGCTGCGCGGAACACGCCGCCATGGCTGACGCAGACGGTCGGCCCGCGCACGTCGGCAAGCCACGAGGCGACCCGCCAGGAAAGGATCTCGTAGCTCTCGGCCGCGTCGCCGGGCGGGATGAAGTTCCACTTGGAATGCGCCCGTTCCTCGACCCGCTCGGGCGCTTCGGCCATCAGCTCGGGCAAGGTGTGCCCCTCCCAGTCGCCGAAGGAGAGTTCGATGAGGCGGCTGTCGGTGCGATAGGCGAGGGGATCGAGCCCCATGGCGCGGCGCAGGATCTCCATCGTCTCGCGTGTGCGCCCGAGGGGGCTCGCAACGAAGTCGAAATCGCAAACCGTCGCGCCCAGGATGCCCTTGAGAGCGGCGCCGTTGCCGGCCGCCTGGCCGCGGCCGGTCTCGTTGAGCGGGATGTCCTTCTGCCCCTGCAGCCTGCCCTCTGCGTTCCACGCGGTCTGGCCGTGGCGGATCATGTAGATGAGCAAGGCGAAATCCCGGGCAAGACCGCTCGCCGAAAGCCGGGCGCTTCCGGTCGAGCGGGTGAAGGTCCTCTATCAGTCCTTTACGACGGAAATATCGGGCGCGTCGACGGCCTTCATGCCGACCACATGGTAGCCGCTGTCGGCGTGATGGGTCTCGCCTGTCACCGAACGTGAAAGATCGGACAGGAGATAGAGGCCGACATCGCCCACTTCCTCGATGGTGACGGTGCGGCGCAGCGGCGCATTGTACTCGTTCCACTTGAGGATATAGCGGAAATCGCCGATGCCGGAGGCGGCGAGCGTCTTGATCGGGCCGGCCGAGATCGCGTTGACGCGGATGTTCTTCGGGCCGAGGTCGACGGCGAGATATTTCACGCTGGCTTCGAGCGCTGCCTTGGCGACGCCCATGACGTTGTAGTTCGGCATGACCTTTTCCGCGCCGTAATAGGTCAGCGTCAGCATCGCGCCGCCGTCCGTCATCAGCTTTTCCGCGCGGCGGGCGACGGAGGTGAAGGAATAGACCGAGATCTGCATGGTCTTGGCGAAGTTCGCCGGCGCCGTGTCGACATAGCGGCCGGTCAGCTCGTCCTTGTCGGAAAAGCCGATGGCGTGCACGAGGAAGTCGATCTTGCCCCACATCTTCTCGACATTGTCGAAGACCGCGTCGATCGAAGCCTCGTCGGAAACGTCGCAGTCGCCGGCCAGCACAGCACCGATTTCGGCGGCAAGCGGCTCGACGCGCTTCTTCAGCGCATCGCCCTGATAGGTGAGCGCGATTTCGCCGCCCTGCGCGTGGATGGCCTTGGCAATGCCCCAGGCGATGGAACGGTTGTTGGCAACGCCCATGATGACGCCGCGCTTGCCCTTCATCAGACCAGATGTCTGAACCATGGTTTGCCCCCTGAAATCTAAGTCAAATCTGCCTATGGCATAGGCAGCAATGCGGTTCAAGCGCGCGGGGGTTCAGGAACTGTTAGCACCCGTAACAATGGGTGCATGTTTTATGAAAGTGTCATGAAACGCCGCAACAGCCGGGAAAACCTGGCAAATGACCGCCGGGCGCGGCAAGCGAAAGGCCGGAAAAGCCCGTCCCGGGTCGCTAGAGATAAAGACCTTCGCGCAGGCTGCGCATGAGGTCGATCATCTTGTCGTCCGGCTTTTCCCACAGGAGAAGACGGATTTCGGCGATCAGGTCGCCGCGCTCGCCGTTCTCCTGGATGAGCCCTTCGCCCTCGATGCGGATCTTCTGGTCGGAGCCCGACCAGGCCGGCACCGTCACCGCGATGGGACCGAGCGGTCCCTCGATGATCGTCTCGCAGCCGAGCACGGCGTTCTCGATCGTCACGGGAAGATCGACCTTGAGGTCGAAGCCTTCAACGCGGAAACGCCCCGGCGCCACGCGCACGGTGATCACCGCGTCGCCCCGCTTCAGGTTCTCGATGCGGTATCCGGCATCCTTGAGACGGATGACCTGGCCTTCCGTCGTGCCGGCGCCGATCGGCACGCGCAGCGTCTGCCCGTCCGGCGTTTCGAGTGTCGGGCGCACCCGGTTGAGGATGTCCTCGACGCTGACGGTGATATCGGCGACGAAATCCGGCGCCTTCTCCGCCCTCGCGCGGCCGCCGCGGATACGGCGAAGGATGGCCGAGATGAGGGTGCCGGGCGGCGCGGCGGCGCGGCCGGGCATCGCAACCTCTTCCGCCGCCGTGTCGGGCTCGTCCGCCTTGCGCGCGTCCTGGGCGGCAGGCCCGGCGGCTTGCGGCTGCGGCGGCGTTTGCTGCGGGCGGGCCTTCGGCTCGGATGGCTGTCCGCGCGAATCGACGCCGAAGATGCGGGCGATCATGTCCTCGGCGTCTTCGTTCAATGCGCGCGGCGAGGCTTCGCTGCGCGCCTTGCGCTCGGCCTGCTGGCGGCGCATCTGCTCCATGCGGCGCAATTCCGCCTCGCGCTGCTGGCGATCGTAGCGGCTGCGCTTTTCCGGGTCGCGCAAGAGATCGTAGGCCCGTCCGGCTTCGGTAAATCGCACGGTGGCATTGGGATCGTCGTGATTCTGGTCGGGATGGACGGCTTTTGCCAGCGAGCGCCAGGCAGCCTTGATTTCCTCCTGCCCGGCGTTTCGCTTCACGCCGAGCACAGAATAGGGGTCACGCATGTTTTCCACCCGTTGCCGTTTTGTCGGACATGATAGTGAGCAACGTCCTAATCACTCGTTACGGGTCAAAGTTGAAAATTCGCAAATATCCACCCGAGGGCTCAACCCTGGCGGTCGAAGGCGAGGAGCAGCCACTCGCCGCCATTGCCAAGGCAGGTGCGGCCGGAATAGTTGGCGATGCCCTGGTAGGAATGGCGGGTCGTCACGAAGTCGCGGCAGGGGCGGCCGGCATTGTCACGGCTCTCGGCGATGCTGTTGATCACGCCCGCGCTGCCCGAGGCGGAATTCGCCCACGGGATCGGGCTGGCGCCTGTGCGGGCGAGGTCGGCGGAGGAGACGGCGTTGCGCACGGTGATCTCGTCGGTCAGCCGCTCGGCATTGTTCGCCACCGAACCGGTGCGCACCGTATCGACCTTGCTGCCGGAGAACAGATCGAGGCCGCTCATGCAGCCGGACAGCAGCACGCCGCCCACGATCACGGCAAGGATCGCAAGGCAACGCGCCAAGTATGGCTTTGTCTCCGGTCGCGACTTTGCTATGACGTCCACTCCACTCTGCCTCATGCAGCCAATAGATCGGCATTGAATCGAATATGAGCGAAAATGCGTTAACAAGCGGTGACTTCACCCAGGAAAACGAACCCTATTCCCTCTTTGCGACATGGCTGGCGGACGCGGGCAAGACCGAGCCGAACGATCCCAACGCGGTGGCGCTCGCCACTGTCGACGAGACCGGCATGCCCAATGTGCGCATGGTGCTTTTGAAGGGCTTCGACGAGCGCGGCTTCGTCTTCTACACCAATTTCGAAAGCCGCAAGGGCGTGGAAATCCTCGGCGCGCGGAAGGCCGCCATGTGTTTTCACTGGAAGTCGCTGCGCCGGCAGGTGCGCATCCGCGGCGAGGTGGAGGTGGTCGCCGACGCGGAGGCCGACGAATACTATGCCTCGCGCCCGCGCGGCAGTCGCATCGGGGCCTGGGCCTCGAAACAGTCGCGCCCGCTGGAAAGCCGCTTCGCGCTGGAGAAGGCCGTCGCCGAATACACCGCCCGTCACGCCATCGGCGAGATCCCCCGCCCGCCGCACTGGTCGGGCTTCCGCATCAAGCCGGTTTCGATCGAGTTCTGGCACGACCGCCCCTTCCGCCTGCACGACCGCGTGGAATTTTGCCGCGCCGACGATGGCAGGGGTTGGACGAAGGTGCGGATGTATCCGTGAGCGGCTACCGCCGGTAGACGGATTAACGGTCCCCGATGCGAACGACGAAGATCGTGACGATTGCGTCTTCTATACGCGCGAGGACGCTGCACGCCCCGACGCGATGCGTCCAGAATTCGCCAGGTTCCGAACCTTAGAAGGACTGCCCGATCGCACGTCGGAGCATGCCGCCAAAAGCCTAGCGCCGCATCATCCGGAAGGGGATGCCGGAGGCGAGGGCGCCGACATATTTCGGCTTCTGGTAAAATCCGTTGAGGGAGATGCGCGGCAGGGTCATCGGCGCGTCGAAGGAGCGGGCCGAGAGCGTGCCGGGCTCCGTGGTGACGGCGATGCGGAAGCCGAGCTCCCCGGCGAGCCGATGGTCGCGCTCAGAGACGGAGCCGCGGTCGCCATAGGGATAGGCGATGGTTTCCGGGCGCTGGCCGAGGATCGTCGCGATATGCTCGGCGGAGGCATCCATCTCGCGGCGGGCATCCTCGTCGCTGAGGCGGGAGAGCGCCCGGTGGCTCACCGTGTGCGCCCCGATCGAGGCGAGGGGATTGAGGACGAGGCTCTTCAGCTCGGGCTCGCGCATGACCAGCCGCTCGGTGATCATCAGCGGATCGATACCATGGGTCCTCGCCGTATCGTCGAGCAGCGCGATGGCCGCGGCCTCGTCCTTCTCCACCTGGATGAAGCGCGCGAAACGGTCGAAGGCCGTCTTCTTCTGGTGTGGGCTGGCAAGCGGCAGGGTGACGACACCGGAGCCGAAATCGAATTCCAGATGCGTCAGCGCGCGCAGAAGCTCCGCCAGCGTCTCCCACCAGATGCCGTGCGTCTTCGAGGCGAAGCCCGGCGCCACGAAGACGGTGAAGGGCACCTTGTGACGGGTGAAGACCGGCTGGGCATGCAGCGCATTGTTGCGGTAGCCGTCGTCCAGCGTGAAGGCGGCAAAGCGCTCGCCGGCCCGCGCGATGGCGAGCCGCGCCGGCATGTCGGGGAGGGCCACGAACTGATAGCCCTCGTCCGCGAGATGCTTGATCGCCGCGTCCAGGAAGTCGGGCGTGACCTCCAGATGCGCATTGGGATCGAAACTCTGCGTCGTCTTGGGGCGCACATGGTGCAGCGTGAAGATCGCGCCCATCCCGCGGGCGGACGCCATCAGGCCGATGCGCTCCGCCAGATGCGCAACCTCCAGCCCGCCGGTGATGACGGCGCGCTTCAGTTTCTGCCGCATGGCGTAGCGGATTCGCATCGTGTCTTCGTCATCCCTCATCGTTCCGGCGCCGTTATCGCATCCGGCGGGTATCCGATGGGTTAACAACGGCTTTCCTGTCTCATCTCCCGGGACATGGAAGGGCCGGGCCGATGATCGGGGAAGCGACCCCGGGAAATCAGGCCTTCGTGCCGCCGACCGTTATCTGGTCCATCCGCAGATGCGGCTGGCCGACGCCGACCGGCACCCATTGGCCGGCCTTGCCGCAATTGCCGATCCCGGTATCGAGCTTGGTATCGTTGCCGATCATCGAGACGCGGCGCATGGCGTCCGGCCCGTTGCCGATCAGCATGGCGCCCTTGACCGGCGCCGTCACCTTGCCGTTCTCGATGAGATAGGCTTCCGTGCAGCCGAAGACGAATTTGCCGGAGGTGATGTCCACCTGGCCGCCGCCGAAGGAAACGGCATAGAGGCCGTTCTTCACCGAGGCGATGATCTCTTCGGGCGTCCGGTCGCCGGAAAGCATGTAGGTATTGGTCATGCGCGGCATGGGACGGTGGGCATAGCCCTGCCGGCGGCCGTTGCCGGTCGCCTTCATGCCCATGAGGCGGGCATTCTGCCGGTCCTGCATGTAGCCGACGAGCTTGCCGTCCTCGATCAGCACATTATAGGCCGAAGGCGTGCCCTCGTCGTCGACCGTGATGGAGCCGCGGCGATTGTCGATCGTGCCGTCGTCGACCACGGTGACGCCCTTTGCCGCCACCTGCTGGCCGAGAAGCCCGGCGAAGGCCGAGGTCTTCTTGCGGTTGAAATCGCCTTCCAGCCCGTGGCCGACCGCCTCGTGCAGCATGACGCCCGGCCAGCCGGAGGACAGGACCACGTCCATCGTGCCCGCCGGTGCTTCCACGGCCTCAAGATTGACAAGCGCCTGGCGCAGCGCCTCGTTCGCGCCGAAGCGCCAGCTCTCCTCGGTGAGGAAGGTGTCGAAGGTCATGCGGCCGCCGACGCCGTAGCTGCCGGTCTCCTGCCGGTCGCCTTCGCCGACGACGACGGAGATGTTGACGCGCGTCATCGGGCGCACGTCGCTGACGCGATGCCCGTCGGCGCGCAGGACGTTGACGACCTGCCAGCTCGCCGCGATCGACGCCGTCACCTGCCGCACCTTCGGGTCCTTGCCGCGCAGATAGGCGTCGATCTCGGTCAAGAGCGCCACCTTCTCCTCGAAGGTCGGCGAGCCGATCGGGTTGTCCTGCGTATAGAGCTGGCGGTTCGTGCCCTGCGGCGCGTCGGCATAATCGCCAGAATAGCCCCGCGTGACGGCGCCGGCCGCATCGCCCGCGCGCTTCAGCGCGGCGAGCGTCATCTCGCCCGAATGCGCATAGCCAACCGCCTCGCCGGCCACCGCGCGCAGGCCAAAACCCTGGTCGGTGTTGAAGCTGCCGCCCTTGAGGCGGCCATTGTCGAAGGACAGCGATTCCGCCTGAGCATGTTCGAGAAACAGTTCGCCGTCGTCGGCGTCCTTCAGCGTTTCCCGAAGCACCGCCTGCACGGACGCCTCGTCGGCATCGAAGAGGGAAAGAAGGTCGGTGTTCATGGGAGGCTCCGCAAGCATTTGAGCAATTCCCGCAAAAGTATGCAGCGGTACTTGTGCGGAATTGCGTGCATAAAAGAGGTAGAGCGCCTCCGTAAAATGGAAACGCCTTACCGTTCGGGGGTCATGTAAGTCCCCGCACGGCAGGCGACAAGCCCGCCGGCACGATGCTTACGGCAGCGCGTCGTAGCCTTCGCCGAAGCCCTTGAGGTCGACGGGGATGCCGATGCCTTCCTCCGGCGACTGGAAGACGATGAAGGTCGCGGTCGCGCCGGAGCGGAAGGTCTTCAGGAGTTCGTCCTCCAGCACCACTTCCGCATAGCAGCCGTCGGAGAAGCAGCGCACGAAATAGGCGCGGCCGATATCCTTGCCGTCGACATTGAGCCCGAGGCCGTTCGGCAGCAGCACGCCGAGCGGGGCGAGCACGCGCAGGATCTTGGCCTTGCGGTCGGCGGTCTTCAGGACCACGACGGAAAGGCCGAGCTCCGGCCGGTCCTCGGCCAGCACGTTCTGCATCAGCGCGCATTGCTCGCCGGAAGCGCCGGCCGGCTGGTCGCAGACGATCGACCAGGCACCATGGTTCGATTTCACCGTGCCGGGTTGCTGGGCTGCCGAAAGGGACGGGAGCGCAAGAGCGCCGAGCCCCAGAACGGCAGCTCCAAGTGCCGCCCGGGACGACCGGGAAAGGGAAGCAAAACCCATGAAAACCTCGGAATCTCGAATCAGTCGCGGTATCTTTGAATAGGCGGCGGCGAAATGAAAAGCCCCAAGGGCTCATTTCCAATTGATTGAAGGCGGAAATTGGACGGACTGCGCACACCTTATTATAATGGCGCGTCCAGAAGGGATGCCTGCGCCTCGCCTGCTGCCCGGCATAGGGCGGGGCGGCAGGCGGGATCGCCGCCGGCAAAACTTTCATGCTATAGGCGATTGTGAAGAAACTGTGGGGAGTCGCTTCATGGTTTTGCTTTTGCGCAAAAATGCCGCATGGGGGGTTCCCCATGGCGGTTGCGGCGAGCATGAAACTGTGATTTTAAGCTCTCGGTATAGCAGGGATTCTGCGCGTCTGTTTGATCCCGATCAAACACCTTGGGGAGATACGTTGTGAAAAACAAAGCTTTTGCAGTTCTGGCCGCGATCGGCTGTCTGCTCTTTGCTTCGACCGCTTTTGCTGATCAGCCGGTGGACTGGCAGAAGGGCCTCCAGCCCGCCGCGACTTCGATCATGGAAGAAATCCGCTGGTTCGAGCAGTACACACTCTGGTTCATCGTCCCGATCACGCTGCTCGTCCTGGTCCTGCTCCTCGTCGTCGTCTTCCGCTTCCGCGAAAGCGCAAACCCGGTTCCGTCCAAGACCAGCCACAATACGGCCATCGAAGTGATCTGGACGCTCGGCCCGGTCATCATCCTGCTGTTCCTCGCCGTTCCTTCCTTCCAGCTTCTGACCAAGCAGCTTGCCCCGACGGAAGAGCCGGAGCTGACGATCAAAGCCACCGGCTACCAGTGGTACTGGGGTTATGAATACCAGGTCGGCGACAGCCCGCTCTCCTTCGACAGCCTTCTCCTGCATGATGACGACCGCGCCGCCGCCGGCAAGGAAGACAAGGCCGTCTATCCGCGCCTGCTCGCCGTCGACAACGAAGTCATCGTTCCGGTCGGCAAGCATGTCCGTCTCCTCGTCACCGCCGCCGACGTGATCCATGCCTTCGCGATGCCGTCCTTCGGCGTGAAGATCGATGCCGTCCCCGGCCGCCTCAACGAGACCTGGTTCAAGGCCGACCGTGAAGGCCTGTTCTACGGCCAGTGTTCCGAGCTCTGCGGCAAGGACCATGCCTTCATGCCGATCGCCATCCGCGTGGTCTCGCAGGACAAATTCGATACCTGGCTTGCTGCCGCCGCGTCCAATCTCGGCGATGCAAACAAAGCCCTGATGGCGTCTGCCGAAGGTGCGGAGAAGTCCGTCGCCGTCGCTGAAGCCGCCGCGCAGTAATTCCAAGGGAGTCTGATCCATGGCCGGAACATCCGCTGCCCACGGCGATCACCACGATCACCACGAACACAAGCCGCTCAGTTTCTTCCAGCGTTGGTTCCTGTCGACCAACCACAAGGACATCGGCACCCTCTACCTGATCTTCGCGATCATCGCCGGCATCATCGGCGGTACGCTCTCGGTCGTCATGCGCATGGAGCTGCAGGAGCCGGGCATCCAGATCTTCCACGGCCTTGCCTCCATGGTCTACGGCTTCGAAGGCGATGCCGCCATCGACGGCGGCAAGCACATGTTCAACGTCTTCACGACCGCGCACGCGCTGATCATGATCTTCTTCATGGTCATGCCCGCGCTCATCGGCGGCTTTGCCAACTGGATGGTTCCGATCATGATCGGCGCGCCGGACATGGCCTTCCCGCGCATGAACAACATCTCGTTCTGGCTGATCGTCCCGGCCTTCCTGCTGGTGCTCCTGTCGATGTTCGTCGAAGGTCCGGCGGGCGCCTATGGCAGCGGCGGCGGCTGGACGCTCTATCCGCCGTTCTCGACCTCCGGTCAGCCCGGTCCCGCCATGGACTTCGCGATTCTCGGCATCCACATTGCCGGCGCCTCGTCTATCCTCGGTGCGATCAACTTCATCACGACGATCTTCAACATGCGCGCCCCCGGCATGACGCTGCACAAGATGCCGCTGTTCGCCTGGTCCGTGCTGATCACCGCCTTCCTCCTGCTGCTTTCGCTGCCGGTCCTGGCGGGCGGCATCACCATGCTGCTCACCGACCGCAACTTCGGCACGGCCTTCTTCGCGCCTGAAGGCGGCGGCGACCCGATCCTCTACCAGCACCTGTTCTGGTTCTTCGGTCACCCGGAAGTGTACATTCTGATCCTGCCCGGTTTCGGCATCGTCAGCCACATCATCTCGACCTTCTCGCGCAAGCCGATCTTCGGCTACCTGGGCATGGCCTATGCCATGGTCGCGATCGGCGCCGTCGGCTTCATCGTGTGGGCGCACCACATGTATACGGTCGGCCTGTCGCTCAACACCCAGCGCTACTTCGTCTTCGCAACGATGGTCATCGCCGTTCCGACGGGCATCAAGATCTTCTCGTGGATCGCGACGATGTGGGGCGGTTCCATCCGTTTCGCGACCCCGATGGTCTGGGCGGTCGGCTTCATCTTCCTCTTCACCGTCGGCGGCGTGACGGGCGTCCAGCTCGCCAATGCCGGCCTCGACCGCGCCATGCACGACACCTACTACGTGGTTGCCCACTTCCACTACGTCCTGTCGCTCGGCGCCGTCTTCGCCATCTTCGCGGCCTGGTACTACTGGTTCCCGAAGATGACCGGCTACATGTATTCCGAGTTCATCGGCAAGCTGCACTTCTGGGTCATGTTCGTCGGCGTGAACCTGATCTTCTTCCCGCAGCACTTCCTCGGCCTTGCCGGCATGCCGCGCCGCTACATCGACTATCCGGATGCCTTCGCCGGCTGGAACGCGGTGTCGTCCTACGGCTCCTACATCTCGGCCGTCGCCGTCCTGATCTTCCTCTACGGTGTCTTCGAAGCCTTCGCCAAGAAGCGCGTCGCCGGCGACAATCCGTGGGGCGAGGGCGCCAACACGCTGGAATGGCAGCTGTCCTCGCCGCCGCCGTTCCACCAGTGGGAACAGCTTCCGAAGATCAAGTAAGATATTCGGGGCCGCCGGAAACGGCGGCTCCTCGACTTGCAGGACTACCGGCGGAGGCCGGGGGCAGCGGGCAGCAGCGGTAGCTATAGCCCAGCCGATACCCCACCCTCCGTCATCCTCGGGTCAAGCCCGAGGATGACGGAAGAGAAGGAGGAGGCGTGAGGTTTGCTCTCTCTGACAACGGAACGATACGGTAAAGAACATGGCGGTCATCGAGCATCACGAAACGATCCCGGGCGGCGAGGTCTACCTCTCCGAGGCGTCTCCGCGTGATTTCTTCGAGCTCCTGAAGCCGCGTGTCATGTCGCTCGTCGTCTTCACGGCCTTTGCCGGCCTCATCGTCGCGCCCGGAACGATCAACCCGGTCATCGGCGCCATCGCGATCCTCTGTATCGCCGTGGGCGCCGGCGCGTCCGGTGCCCTCAACATGTGGTACGATGCCGACATCGACGCGGTGATGTCGCGCACCGCCAAGCGTCCCATACCGTCCGGCCGCATCCGCCCGCAGGAAGCGCTGGCCTTCGGCCTGGCGCTGTCGGCCTTTTCGGTCATGATCCTCGGGCTGGCGGTCAACTGGCTCTCGGCGGGCCTGCTCGCCTTCACCATCTTCTTCTACGCCGTCGTCTACACGATGTGGCTGAAGCGCTCGACGCCGCAGAACATCGTCATTGGAGGCGCGGCCGGCGCCTTCCCGCCGATGATCGGCTGGGCCTGTGTCACCGGCGGTGTCTCGATCGAGAGCATCGTCCTCTTCCTCATCACCTTCCTGTGGACCCCGGCGCATTTCTGGGCGCTCGCTCTCTTCAAGATGCGCGACTACGATGCCGTCGGCGTGCCGATGCTGCCCAACGTGGCCGGCGAGGCGACCACGAAGGTGCAGATCCTCATCTATGCGGTGCTGACCGCGGTCATCGCCGTCGTGCCGACCTATCTCGGTTTCGCCAGCATCGGCTATGGTCTCTTTGCCGCAGCGCTCGGCCTGGGCTTCGTGTGGTACTCTGTCGGCGTGCTGCGCATGCCGGAAGGCGACCGCGCGATGGTTCCGGCCAAGAAGCTTTTCGCTTTCTCCATCGTGTATCTGTTCGCGATCTTCTCCGGCCTGATAGCCGATACGCTGATCGCGGCTCTCGGATGGGTGTCGTAATGGAAACCGTGAATCTGACGGAAAGCCAGAAGAAGGCCCGCCGCGGCCGCAACATCGCGCTCGGTGTGGTGCTCGTGGCGCTCGTCGTGCTGTTCTACATCATCACGCTGGTCAAGTTCTCCGGCGGAATGGCGGGCTGAGCATGAGCAAGACTGAAAAGCACGGCCTCGGCAACGGCGCGATCGTCGCCATCTGCTGCTCCTTCGTCATCGGCATGGTGGGCATGGCCTATGCCGCCGTGCCGCTTTACGAGATGTTCTGCAAGGTGACCGGCTATGGCGGCACGACGCAACGCGTCGAGCAGGCTTCCGACGTCATTCTCGACAAGACGATCAAGGTGCGTTTCGATGCCAATACCGGCCCGGGCCTTGCCTGGACCTTCACGCCGGTGCAGCGCGAAATCAAGGTCCGGATCGGCGAGACCGTGCAGGTGCTCTACAAGGCCCGCAACAACGGCTCGACGGCATCGACCGGCCAGGCGACGTTCAACGTCACGCCCCAGGCCGCTGGCGCCTATTTCAACAAGGTCCAGTGCTTCTGCTTCACCGAAACCACGCTGAAGCCGGGCGAGGAGATGGAAATGCCCGTCGTCTTCTTCGTCGATCCAGAGATCGTCGAGCCGGTGGAGACGAAGGACATACACACGATCACGCTTTCCTATACCTTCTTCCCGCACGAGGGATCGAAGCCTGTGGCTTCGGCTGCGCAGGAGAAGGTGGAAGACGCGAACAAGCTTTGAAAGACACGCGTTTCCGGCTATGCCGGAAGCGCAACGCGATACATTGGGGATACGTCACATGGCCGATGCGCACCAGAAGAAACACGACTACCATATCATCGACCCAAGCCCTTGGCCGTTGCTTGCCTCCGTCGGCGCCTTCATCATGGCTCTCGGCGGCATTGGCTACATGCGCTACAATTCCGGCGGTGCCTTCCACCTGTTCGGGCTCAACCTGGCTTCGCCGTGGCTGTTCTATATCGGCCTGCTGACGGTGCTCTACACCATGTTCGGCTGGTGGTCGGACACGATCAAGGAAGCCCACGAGGGACACCATACCCGCGTCGTGTCGCTGCACCTGCGCTACGGCATGATCATGTTCATCACCTCCGAGGTGATGTTCTTCGTCGCGTGGTTCTGGGCCTTCTTCGATGCCAGCCTCTTCCCGGGCGAGGCCATCCAGGCCGCGCGCCTCGAGCATACCGGCGGGGTCTGGCCGCCCAAGGGCATCGAGGTGCTCGATCCCTGGCACCTGCCGCTCTACAACACGGTCATCCTGCTGCTGTCCGGCACCTGCGTGACCTGGGCGCACCATGCCCTCCTGCACAACGACCGCAAGGGCCTCGTCAACGGCCTTGCGCTGACGGTCGCCCTCGGCGTGCTGTTCTCCTTCGTGCAGGCCTACGAATATGCCCACGCGCCCTTCGCCTTCAAGGATTCGATCTACGGCGCGACCTTCTTCATGGCGACCGGCTTCCACGGCTTCCACGTCCTGGTCGGCACGATCTTCCTGATCGTCTGCCTCATCCGCGCCATGCGGGGCGACTTCACGCCGAAGCAGCATTTCGGCTTCGAGGCCGCCGCCTGGTACTGGCACTTCGTCGACGTCGTCTGGCTGTTCCTGTTCTTCGCCATCTACGTCTGGGGTGGCTGGGGCGCGCCGGTTCACGGCTGATCCCGTCAGGGCAGGACTTTCGAACGGCCGCAGCGATGCGGCCGTTTGTCGTTATGAGGCCTTTCGGTTGGACGGGGCGGAGGCCGGGCGGTATAGAGGGCGGTCACGAGGCGCGACCCCGGGACGATCTAGATACGAACGGAACGATCATCATGGACGAGGACAAGGCGCTCTATCCGCCCGTCGACCCCTTCAGCGCCGGTGCGCGCGGCCGCTGCCCGCGCTGCGGCCAGGGCAAGCTCTTCGACGGCCTCCTGAAAGTGCGGCCGGCCTGCACGAATTGCGGGCTCGACTACTCCTTCGCCGATTCAGGCGACGGGCCGGTCGTCTTCGTGCTGCTGATCCTCGGCTTCATCGTCGTCGGCGCCGCCTTGTGGACGGAGGTGAATTACGGCCCGCCCCTCTGGCTGCATTTCCTTCTGTGGGTGCCGCTCGCCATCGGCCTCGGCCTGTGGCTGACGCGCGTCCTCAAGGGCATGCTGATCACCCTGCAATATCGCAACAATGCCCGGCCGGGCGAGATCGACCGTGGCTGAGGTTCCCGCCCGGCCGCAGCCGCGCAGGGGCGGAAGAGCCTTCACCTGGCTCGCGTTCCTGCTGGCGCTCGCCGTGCTCCTGTCGCTCGGCACCTGGCAGGTCGAGCGCCTGTTCTGGAAGGAGCAGCTCATCGCCGACATGGCCTCGCGCCGCGCGGCCGCCCCCGTGCCGCTCGCCGATATCGAGGCGATGGCAAAGCGCGGCGATGATATCGAATACCGCCCCGTCACGGTCGCCGGCGTCTTCGCCAACAGCAAGGAACGTCATTTCTTCGCCACCTGGCGCGGCCAGACGGGCTATTACATCTATACGCCGCTGCAGCTTGCCGACGGCCGCTTCCTCTTCGTCAATCGCGGCTTCGTGCCCTTCGAGGCGAAGGAGCCGGAAATGCGCAAGCAGGGCCAGCTCACCGGCGAGCAGACGGTGACGGGCCTTGCCCGCGCCCGCCTTGCCGAAAAGCCCTCCTTCGTCGTGCCGGAAAACGATCTTGCCAAGAACATCTTCTACTGGAAGGATCTCGACACGATGGCCGCAAGCACCGGCATTCCGGCGGACCGGCTAGTTCCCTTCTTCGTCGATGCCGGCGATGCGCCCAATCCCAAGGGTCTGCCGATCGGCGCCGTCACCCAGTTCGACCTGCCGAACAACCACCTGCAATATGCCGTCACCTGGTACGGCCTTGCCGCGGCGCTTGTCGGCGTCGCGCTCTACGGGCTGCTGCGGCGCCGGGAAGGCTGAAGCGGATGTTTCCCCTTGGCGCGGCGGGACTTGCCGGCCTATATGGGGCAAAGGCCCCGTCCATCACGGATACCAACGAGCATGATTGAAAACCGACCGGACTTGACCATCAGGCTGTGCGGCCCGCGCGGCTTTTGCGCGGGTGTCGACCGCGCCATCCAGATCGTCGTGCTGGCGCTCAAGGCCTATGGCGCGCCGGTCTATGTGCGCCACGAGATCGTGCACAACCGTTATGTCGTGGAGGGCCTTGAAGCCAAGGGCGCGATCTTCGTGGAGGAACTCGACGAAATCCCGGAAGAGCACCGCCGGCAGCCGGTCGTCTTCTCTGCCCACGGCGTGCCGAAATCCGTGCCGGCGGATGCCGAGGCGCGCAATCTCTTCTATCTCGATGCGACCTGCCCGCTGGTCTCCAAGGTGCACAAGCAGGCGATGCGCCATCAGCGCCTCGGCCGCCATGTCGTCCTGATCGGCCATGCCGGCCACCCGGAGGTGATCGGCACGATGGGCCAGCTTCCCGAAGGCTCCGTCTCACTGGTCGAGACCGTCGAGGACGCGGACAAGTATGTACCGCCGGATCCGGACAATCTCGGCTTCGTCACCCAGACGACGCTCTCGGTGGACGATACGGCCGGCGTCATCAAGCGCCTGCACGAGCGCTTCCCGAACCTCACCGCGCCGGCCGCCGATTCGATCTGCTATGCCACCACCAACCGGCAGGAAGCGGTGAAGCGGGCGGCGCCCGGCTGCGATCTCTTCCTCATCGTCGGCGCGCCGAACTCGTCGAATTCCAAGCGCCTCGTCGAGGTGGCGCTGCGGGCGGGAGCGAAGCACTCCGTGCTCGTGCAGCGCGCGGCCGAGATCGACTGGGAGACGATCGGCGACATCCGCACCATCGGCCTATCGGCGGGCGCCTCGGCGCCGGAGGTGATCGTCAACGAGATCATCGAAGCGTTCCGCGCCCGCTACAATGCCTCGGTCGAGCTTGCCGATACGGTGGAGGAGAACGAGCATTTCCTCGTCAACCGCGAACTGCGCTCGATCGAACTCACGCCGTCCGACATGGCCTTCGTCAATGGGGAATAGCGCGGTGCAGGTCCTGCCGCGGATTGCCCGTCAGCCCCCTGCCGGAACCTTCTCCCCGCAAGCGGGCAAAAGGGGCAAAGCCAGAAGCCCATCGCACCTCGCCTCGCGTGGGGGGAGGGGATGCCGGCAGGCAGGCGAGGGGCAAAGTCCCACTTGTTCGTCAATCGATTCCACTCTGCAACGCTGAGACCCGCCGTGGCCGTCTATACCGATATCACCGAAGACGATCTTTCCCGTTTCCTCACCGCCTATGACGTGGGCACGCTGCTCTCCTACAAGGGCATCGCCGAGGGCGTGGAGAACTCCAACTTCCTGCTGCACACCACGAAGGGCGCGCTCATCCTGACGCTCTATGAAAAGCGGGTGGACCGGGACGACCTGCCGTTCTTCCTCGGCCTGATGCATCACCTGGCCGAACGCGGCCTGTCCTGCCCGCTGCCGCTGCCGCGAAATGACGGCGCGCTGCTCGGCGAACTGTCCGGCCGGCCCGCCGCTCTGATCTCCTTCCTGGAAGGCATGTGGCTGCGCAAGCCGGCGGCAAGGCATTGCCGCGAGGTCGGCCGCGCCCTTGCCCAGATGCATCTGGCGGGGGAGGGCTTTTCCATCACGCGCGAGAATGCGCTTTCCGTCAATGGCTGGCGTCCGCTGTGGGAAAAATCCTCCGATCGCGCCGACGAGGTGGAAAAAGGGCTGCAGGACGAGATCGCGGGCGAACTCGCCTTCCTTGAAGCGAACTGGCCGAAAGGCCTGCCCGCCGGCGTCATCCATGCCGATCTCTTCCCGGACAATGTCTTCTTCATCGGCGATGCGCTGTCGGGCCTGATCGATTTCTATTTCGCCTGCAACGACCTTCTGGTCTACGACGTCTCCATCTGCCTCAATGCTTGGTGCTTCGAGCAGGACGGCGCGTTCAACCTGACCAAGGGCATGGCGCTGCTGGAAGGCTATGAGAGCGTGCGCCCGCTTTCGGCCGACGAGGCCGCGGCGCTGCCGCTGCTTTCGCGCGGCTCGGCGCTGCGCTTCTTCCTGACGCGGCTCTATGACTGGCTGATGACACCGCCCGGCGCGCTGGTCGTCAAGAAGGATCCGCTGGAATATCTGCGCAAGCTGCGCTTCCACCGCCAGGTCGAAAACCCCGCAGAATACGGACTTTCCCGATGAAGCATGTCGATATTTTCACCGACGGCGCCTGCTCCGGCAATCCCGGTCCCGGCGGCTGGGGCGCGGTGCTGCGCTATGGCGAGGTGGAGAAGGAGATGTCCGGCGGCGAGGCGGTGACCACCAACAACCGCATGGAACTGACCGCCGCCGTCTCGGCCCTCGGTGCCCTCAAGACGCCCTGCGAGGTCGATCTCTATACCGATTCGAAATATGTCATGGACGGCATTTCCAAGTGGATCTTCGGCTGGAAGAAGAACGGCTGGAAGACCGCCGACAAGAAGCCGGTCAAGAACGGCGATCTCTGGCAGGCCCTCGATGAGGCACGCCTGCGCCACAAGGTGGAGTGGCACTGGGTGAAGGGCCATGCCGGTCACCCGGAAAACGAACGTGCGGACGAATTGGCCCGCACCGGCATGGCGCCGTTCAAAGGCAGGAGGGATTAGGCAGCAGCAACGAGGAAAAACGCTTTCCCCCTACTGCCTGCCGCCCAACTTCCAATTTCCCTCAAAGCTGCTCGATCATCGCCGCGGCACCCGAAACGGTCGCCTGGCCCGGGCTTTCCTCGATGTTCAGCGCCTTCACCACGCCATCGTCCACGAGCATGGAATAGCGCTTGGAGCGCACGCCGAGCGTGCCGGCGGAAAGGTCGATATCCATGCCGAGCGCCTTGGTGAAGGCGGCATCCCAGTCGGCGAGGAAGCGCAGCTTGCCGGCCCCGCCGGTCGAATTGGCCCAGGCGCCCATGACATGATGGTCATTGACCGCGATGACGGCGATGTCGTCGATGCCCTTGGCGAGGATCGCATCGCGGTTTTCCAGATAGCCGGGAAGGTGGTTCAGCGAGCAGGTCGGCGTGAAGGCGCCCGGCACGGCGAAGAGGACGACGCGCTTGCCGGCGAACAGATCCTGCGTCGAAACGTCGACCGGGCCGTCCGGTGTGCGTTCCTTGATCGTGAGGTCGGGCAGCTTGTCTCCAACGGAAATGGTCACGGCGTCTCTCCTGTCTGATGGCGGATGGCGGAGCCGGAAGGCCCGCATGGCGCACTATAGAGCAGCGCCGGCAAAAGTGCGAAGTGGTTTTTCATTCTCAAAACAAGAGGATAGTCTCACTTCACGGGAAGCGGCGCTTCCATTGTCCTCGTCCCGGCCCGCAGCGTCAGCCGGATCGGGTCCTTCGAAAGGTCGAAGCTTTTCGGCCGGTGCAGCACCGGCACGTCGCAAATGAAGGCATCGCCCTCGCGCCGGACCGGGCCGGCCGCGCCGAACTCGAACGGGACGCCGGAGAGGAAGACATCCGGCAGCGGCCCGTCCGCCGGCGCCTCGAAGCGCACCGCAAGGCTCTTGCCGTCCGCCGACCACGCGCCGGAAACGGGCGCAAAGCCGTCGCCTGCCGGCGCTGGGAGGGTTTCCTCCGCCTCGGCGATGGCAGCCTCCTCCAGCGGATTGGCAAAGCCTTCCGCGCTCGCATCGGCGGTCAGTTCCGCCTGGACGGGAATGCAGATATCCCGGCACACGCCGAGAAAGACCGTCGCGGTGACCGGCCCGCCAGCCGCCTTGCCGAGCTTCATCGGCAGGCGAACCGGCGCATCGTAGCCGATATAGTGATTGGCCTCCTCGCCAAGCCGCTTGGGCGCGGGAAAGCCGATCGCCAGCAGTTCGGCGCCCGCAATGGAGATCGACGGGGGGATGCCGCTGCCGCCGGGATCGCGCCAATAGGTCTTCCAACCCTCGTGCAGGCGGATCTCCAGCAAGGCGCGCATGGTGCCGCCGGCATCGGCGGGAAGGGCGACCAACCGCACGTCGCCACCCGGGGTCGTGGTCCAGGGAGAGGTCGCCGCCGCAGCGGCGGAGGAGAGGAAAAGCAGCGCGATAGCAGCGCCTTGCAGCCGTTTCATAGGACGATATCTAGCGCCGCTGCGAACCGCTTTCCAGCAACAAAAGCGCGCCGAGCGATCATAAAAGCTTGATTGCCGGCTGCGGCACCATACCTTCCTTGAGGCTGGCGCACCGTGTCGGCGAAAAGAACGCTTTTCATTTGACGGCGAATTGGTAGGCTATCTGCACTATGGCTATGTCGGTTCTGAAAAACAGACGAGAACGCGGCTTCCTTGACGGTCAGTTCCTGATCGCCATGCCGGGCATGGCCGACACGAATTTTGCCCGCACCGTCGTCTATATCTGCGCCCATTCGGAAGACGGCGCCATGGGCTTCGTCATCAACCGGCCGCAGCAGCTCAGCTTCTCCGATGTGCTTCTGCATCTCGATCTGCTCGGCGAGGACGAGGTGATCCGCCTGCCGGGCGCAACGCTCGATTTCCCCATCCGCTGCGGCGGGCCGGTGGAGAGCGGGCGCGGCTTCGTGCTGCATTCGGATGATTACATGTCCGAATCCTCCATCCCCGTCAGCGACGATATCTGCCTGACGGCGACGCTCGACATCGTGCGCGCCATTTCCCGCGGCCGCGGCCCGCAGCGCGGCCTCATGATGCTCGGCTATGCCGGCTGGGGCGCGGGCCAGATCGAAAACGAGATCGGTGCCAATGGCTGGCTGTCTTGCCCGGCGCAGGAGGAGCTGATCTTCGACACCAATCTCGACAGCAAATACGAGCGGGCGCTCGGCCTCATGGGCATCACTCCCGCCATGCTTTCCGCCGAAGCCGGCCACGCTTGAGGGGGCAGGGATTTTTCGCGTCCCGTTGGAACTTGTTGCACCGCACGCCGTTAATTTAGCGCGTGGACATTCGCGCGTTGAAAACGACAGGAGACGACGGTGGGAAGCACGAGCGACAAGATCAAGGGCAC